>WLWD01003813.1_pt1 | contig 43029 bp, 25 predicted proteins | sample 6712731 | NCBI WGS metagenome assembly WLWD01 (sample SAMN12718690, study PRJNA576275) | sponge metagenome | isolation source: marine sponge | host: Mycale hentscheli | place: New Zealand: South Island, Marlborough, Capsize Point | collected 2014-11-01 | reverse complement strand
AAAAGAAGAGCCTAAAGCTTTGTACACACACATATTGGCCTCACCGCTTTGTATTTGCTTCCGACCACCCTGTGTATATAGCCATTTCTTGCACTCTTTCTTACTTCCGTCTGTGCCTTCCTTTATTAGTGGTTTCATATTTCTATTCTTATGTTCATGCTGGAAGATTTCTTGATTAGGAGTCTAAGGATATCCATTCATGCTGAAAACATCACTCAGGTATTTCAACTCAGCTGATGTTAATGTTAGGTCACATGTACATTGTAGACTCAGTTATTAGGCACTGGATTGTGCCTCTGTGTACTCTAAAGTTGTGATGAGAATTTGAAATAGATGAAATAGATGTATGTGCTGGTATTCTAGGTTTGCTATAAATTGACGTTTGCACTTGGTGCTTGCTTTCCTTGATTTTCTTGTTCTTCTTCTATGGATTCAGCTGCTTGTTGATAAAATATCTGTAATTCAGAGTGGCTATGTAGCAAGTAAGGGGGGTAATAACTATCTGCCTACAGCTGCATACCTGAGTAAGTCTACCAGTTATCAATCATTGCATCTCAGGTCATTGCATCTCAGGTTTGTACTGTAGTAGCTATCTGTACAGCATATCTACAAGTGTGGTTACAATATAAAATTTATCAGATAAACCTTACTACAAAACACTTTAAGGGTGCAGTACCACTTGAAACCACAGTGCTAAACCGCACATGGAGGAGTTATGCTATGTATTTATTTCTCCGTGTCTGTTCAAGTTGAAACAGACACCAACAGGCAGCTCTTATAAACCAAGTTTCAAGAAAAAAGACCGACCAGGAACGGACAACGGTACAAACCTTAAGGCTATTCAGCGAAATTCGGAGGCGACCGTTGCAATTACGAAGTCGATTTTTTTTCCAGCGGTAGCCTAGGGGCTTCCCCACAACAATACAACGCCGTATTTTTTATATTATTAGTATTTTTGTTTTCCATTTTTTTAAATATTTTTATATTACTAGAAAATGCTCGTGTAGCATTGGTTGGGCGAGCGAGCGAAGTTCTGGGGAAATGTTGACACTTTCAATTGCATTGGGGTCGTTTGATTTGAATTTGCATTGGTTTTCTTCCTGCAGGTTGCCAAATCTGAATTCACATCTCATTATTAGTAGTAGAATATGTAATGACATGTAAAGGGGGAAATGATGATTGGTAAAGGGTAAAGAATGGTACTCCTCATGATAAAGTAACAATGATAACAAAATAATGTGTAAAGTACAGAAAAGGGGAAAGGGGGGAAACGTGTAAAGGGGAAACATGTAAAGGGGGAACCGTGTAAAGGGGAAACATGTAAAGGGGGGAAACGTGTAAAGGGGGAAATGGGGATGGGGGATACTCTGAAGTGTCCACATCTAAGCATGCTCGTGTAGCATTGGTTGGGCGAGCCAGAGAAGTTCTGGAATGCGCGCGCGCGTTTAAACGACCACGTATTCATTTTCTTTTAACCAGTTGTACTGTCTCTTGATCAGCGGCATCAATGGCTGCTAAGTCTGCTATTAAAAAAAAAAAAAAAAAAAAAAAAAAAAAAAAAAAAAAAAAAAAAAAAAAAAAAAAAAAAAAAAAAAAAAAAAAAAAAAAAAAAAAAAGTAAAATAAAAAAAAAAAAAATTTAAACGACCACGTATGCGCGCGCGCGTTTAAACGACGACGTATATGCGCGAGCGCGTTTAAACGACGACGTATTCAGGATTTCCATAGACTACATCTTAGAGTTGCTCGCTCGCTTCGCTCGCTCGCCAATTATTTTTTGTATCCTATTTAAAAGAAAAAAAACTCGTTGTAATATTTTTTTAGATGTGGCGTGTACCCGAGTACAAAATATGAGTTCATTCTGGCAATCCAGTAATACTTCTGAATTTCGATTTTTAGGTAAGCAAAAAATCCATTGATTCTTCAACTCCGCCCCCCAACTATTGTGGGGGGTGGCAGCTCTAATTAGAACTGGTAAGCAAACACAAAAGAAGAGTTACTGTGTGAGTGAGCCCTCTCTGGATGGTGGTCAAACTATTGAATAATAATGTACTCAAGAGTTACAACTAATTTGATTAGAAAGTGCTGTACACTATCTTAAAGATACAATAATAATAGATATACCTACTATGTTTACAAAAACTGATAATAATATAATAACCTGAATACCTAATGTTTGCAAAGTATGGCTTCTGTAGTTTAATTGTGTCTGTATCTTGCAACCCTTTCTTGGTTGTTACAGTGTCTCAGAATTTCTCTATACAGACATCCATGTTTGTAATGCCTATTACTATTTTATGGTGGCTTAAGTTTCTAGAAGTCTTTTACAGTCTTGCTACTCAATGTCACAAAAGTGTATACATAACTACATTGTCATAGCATTTCCTCTGGTTATTAGTAGGAGTATGTGGGTTATATCCTACCCAGCAAACATGTTTGTCATTAGCTTATTGTGACATGCTTTGTAAACATTTATACATTATTGAACTAACAATTTTTGTTCCGTTCTCTACCCTTGGCTACATATTTGCAATTAAACTCTCGTTCTTACTGTCTCATTCAACTACAAAGTTGTATAAGCCTTAGTAGTTTCACCAGCTATAGCTTGGTGAAGTGATATAAGCCTAACCTTAGCTTTGAGCAGATAATTGTAAGTTGATCAGGCTCAACACTAGTGAAAGTTACCAACCTTGCCTTTGTACCATCACAAAGGTTGTATAGTAATCGGTGTGTACAGTAGCCAGTAATTTTTTACAATGTAGAACAGACAGTCATTTCAACAGTTCATTGATACAAGTATATGACTGCCTCTATCATATTGCAGTGGAGATTCCTCATATATTATGTGGACCATAATGACCCAAAGTCCATTATCTTGTAATATCTATAGACACAAACCTTCCACAACTTCGCACAAAAAAAAAAAGGATTTGTGTCCATGTAATACAAGAAAGAACATTAAACTGGAGACATTATTTTTATGATATGAAATTTTCACTGAATGCACTAATTGATTTTGCAAGATAAAAGCAGGGGGAATTTTATATTTCTGTCTACATTACTCTCATGCCATACAATAAATTTACAGTCCTAGAGAACGTCTTTCTAATGTGTAATACTTCAAGCAAAAAATTCTACATCCACAAATGGAAATATTTCCCATAAAATTTTAATTGGCAGCCTATTTTTGTTGTTGTTTTTTGTGCCACAGGTAATATCTGGGTCGTAAAAATGACCTGCTATAGTGAAACAACAATATTTTGAGACCAAATCCGCAGTGACACCGGCGCACTGCCAGCAAATGAATACAATCAACTGGAGATCTAAGAGGAAGCTTTTGAAGACAACCAGCTAATGAGGCAGACTACGAGAATCAGCTCGCCAGTGGCGGTATCGTTGGAGGAGTTTTGGATTTTATATTTGAGGCTTCAGAAGCTTGCAGGGGAAAAGAAATACAATACCAACTTCTGTTGTTGTTTTTATATAGTAGTCCACTAGCAGTGCTCTTCACAGTCCGCTGCTAGACATAGCCCTACAAACAGTAAGAAAAATTTAGTTACCCCTAGCCACCAAAATCTAATTAACACCATTGAGCATTAGAGCAAGCTTTGACCTGCGGCTGATCAATAGAAATTTTATGTCCAAGCCCAATTGTTTCTCCACTACAAAATCAGAAAGTTGCTTCTCCAGTTTGTGTTACTTCCGGAGGTAAAAAAATACGGTAGCTCGCAGCACCGCGGTTAAATAATAATTCAGCCGATAATCGGATAAACAACACCTCACAAAGAGGAAAGTGTTGGAATCTCTCCACATTGGTGAGAAAACCAACACCAGTAACCTGGACAACTGCTACAAATTGAGTCCAGTCTGGAAGCCCTAGCTAGAACTACCAATTGTCACTTCATTACCATTATCTAGTCACTGATCACCTAGAACAATCACCTAAGTGAATCCACACATCAATTTTCACCATCTACATTGCATCAGCTAATCATGCAATTACCCTGTTGTGCTTTCTCAGTTAGACTGAGGAAGGTCCACAGACCAAAACGTTTCATATAGAGGAATTCATTCTACTACAGGAAAGTTAATTAATTATTTATGGTTAAATAGTAGGTGTATGTAATATGAGTCTTTATTACATCACGATGTAGCATGCAAGTCAGTAGTTACACACTTATGTAGTACTGCATAGTGTAACAGTCATCATTAATGATATTCATTGTTTTATTGGGTTCTTTTTTTTACATGTGTGTGATGTGCACGCCGCCCAGAGGGACTCTCAGCAAGTGTACACTATGTGTGTGTGTGTGTGTATAGATTAAGTTTCTTAAAGCTATATATACCTCTTTAATCCAGCTAGATAGTTGGTTAATGCAGGTATAGGTAGATTAGGTGGTTACAATAGCATGCAGGTCAGTAGTTACACACTTGTCGTAGTTTAAATGGGAGAATTAAAATATAATGCAATGCATTTCTTAGCATCAGGATAGGGAAGTGAAAGAGCAGAAATGAGATTGTATCAATGGCATCATAGATGCATAAATTTAATTTTACAGTGCTTGATTTAATGTGATTAGTCTAACAAATTTCCTGGAGATTGTAAGCCAATAACAGCAGCTTTACATTTTCCAGCCACCTTTGATACTAGCTTTTTCTTTGGAACCCACATCCTCCAGCATTAACATAGTTCACATTATTTTAATAGAATTGTATATAGTTTCTTTGTTTTCCAGCAGATATTGAACAACAGAATCAAGCACAATGCTATTCAGCATGGTTAATGTATAATTGGGTTTCTAAGCTTGAAGGATAATATGCCTGTTTTTAATATACTTATATACTGTTGATGTCTTTTTTGGACCTTGAGCTATATCCTACTATTTTTCCATCATAATTTAGTTGTGTTTAAATGACCAACATTTCACAATGTAGGTTCCCGGTCTTTGCCAGTAAGTATGCAATTACAAGAATTGTTTGTCCAGTGGATGCCCAGCAGCTTAAGTCTTGCCTTTTCTATGAAGGATTCTGCTATGAAAATGATAATGTTGGGATCACATGCACTAACTCACGTAAGTAACTAAATACTAAACATATACAACTAGTGGTGCACTTGACCACAAAATGCAAGCGGGCCTCCCTAGTTAGGCTACAAAAAAAACTACAGTGTTGTTGATTAATATGAACTCCTAACATTCCAGCCACTAAAAAAAAAAAGTCGAGTTTTTCAATTACGTATATTATGGTAAAGACTTTTCAATGCCATAGTAACCACTCGCCACAACATTTTGACATAAAAGTAATCGCAGATATTTCTAAGAAATTGCTGCACAAGCTTGCACCTAACCCTATATTAATTGGCGAGCGAGGGTAGCGAGCGAGACACTTACAGGGGCAACACAATTGAAAATCGGGGATGTTTGTTTATTGGTATATATATGGACGTACGTATGTCATTTTGTACTTTGACCCTCCTTATTTTTGTGTTAGCTCGTTGTTCAACCCCGTCCCAAACTTCACTAAACGGAATCCTCCGGTTTAGCGATCATTACCTGTATCATCCTAAAAATTGAATTGTTTACCGCTCTGAATTCTTAGTTAAAACTCAAAAACTTAATGGAGTTCCATTCTATTCGAGTTAGTGGCGGTGGTAAGTTAATTCACAGTTATAAGTAAAGAGTATTTGCTTGAAAATTATTTGTCCACTAGAGTAACTACGAAGGTAAGCCTTGTGTATAGGTATGTTCAATTGTGTGAAAGTATTGTGCCTTTATCTTAGCTAAAGAATATCACAAAGAAAACATGTACAGTGCTTCCAGCTTAAAGAGTGGATTTTTTAGCTTTTTGGTTAAGGTTGCTAATTCTGCTATAATTTCTCAAGTATGTGTAATAGAAAGCTAAAAATTTGTATTATTATACATTAATGTCATATTAACATACAGACAAAACAATTTTGTGGGTTTGTGGTTATTTTTGTGGTTATAGGTGATGGAACTGGGAGCTTCCAGACAGTGAATTTGGAAGTGTTTAAGCTGAAAAAAGAGAAATTATTTGTCCTTATCTCTATAACTTGGTATACTGATACTTTAATACCTGAAGTTTCATATGAGCCTAATTTTGTGGGCACACGAAATTTGAATCTCGAAATATTTAAAATTTTAAGAAAAAAAGTGTTTAAGCCAGGATTTTTGAATTTATTGAGTTATATCTCTAAAATTTTGACACATGATGTAAAATTGCCTTAAAATTATTATGTATAACTTTGGTAGCTATACCTTGAAGATTAAGTGAGTTGTGGCTGTTTTTCTCCAAAAAAAATTATGCACGGTAAGGGTCATCAAATGATGACGTTTACAGCGGATTGTGGGCCTATAGTACACGTAAACTCGACGTCACAAAACAGCGCATGCGTATTTGTGCAAGGGCGCCAGTTTACCGCTAATTGTTGCACGGGTATGGCTGATTTAGCTACGGTTGTATCTCGGGCCCTAGCAGGTATCAAGTTTTACGGCGTTACTGCCTAACGCGGCCAGCGTTTTAGCTTCCGTCTGGAGCTGCACAACCCGTAGGACTCCAACTGCATCGCCCTGATGTTGTCAGAATACCGAATGCTGGGAGCCTTGGGAGTATTAAACTCCTTCAGCTTTTCTTCAGCTCTTGAAAAAGATGACCTCTTGGATAAGCTTGGCTCCAAGTTAGTAATATACCAGCCAACAATTCTGTGACTGATTTCGACTTCGTTTACTGCTGCTAGTAGAACGATGGGAATCCATACAGCCGATTGCAGTTAGGGAAAGTCCCGTCTTACCGCTCAGGGAAATAACCGTTCGACCTTAGCTCGTTAACTAGTTACGTTTAATGACGAACTACCGCAAAATCTTGACGTCAAAAAAAATGGCGTAAAATGTATTAGAGTGAATGAGAAAAGTTCTGTTCTCCGTTTTCCATTCTCTAAACAGGCAGTTTTACTATTGTAAACATTATTGGGTGATGAAGAAAAGGTATGTGTATGTTAAATGACTGTAGTGAGGGTCTATACAGTAGTTTAAAAAAATCCACTCTTTAAGTTGGAAGCACTGTAAATAATGCTACTTGTTTTTGTTGCTTTTTTTTTCAATTCTAACTGTTGCAGGGAGTGGTTACTATGGCATTGAGTCCCCTTTACCGTATTAAACTTGACTTTTTTTTAGTAGCTTGAGTGTTGAAGTTGAAATTAATCTTTTAACAAAAGTGTAGTTTTAGGCTCGCTCGCCATTTGTGCTCAAGCACATCACTAGTAGCTGGAAAATCTGTGTAAAGGCAGCTGATATATTTATTTGCTTGTTAAACGTTTACTTTGTGCTATTCTTTAGCTAAGCAGTAGCTGTAATGTACAACACTTTCACACACACTATTTCAGTGGACATATCAACGCAAAATTTGTCTTCGTGGTAGGAACAACACTGATGCATAAGGTGTATGTATAAATGTGACAAGTAGCACATTGACTTACCAATGCCACTTAGTGAATAGAAAATGAACTCCAGTAAGTTTGTAAGTTTAGTTAGGCGGATATGTGCACCAAAATATAGGAATTGTTCCCCTTTAGGTTACAAGAGTCAAATTTGGTATAGTTAAAGATTTGGACATTGGGAATATTTCTGGATATGGAGCCACCTTCTTAAATGCTTAGATCTTAAATTATGCAAACTCTTCAAGCAGTGCTTTCTGCCCCATAAAATAGCGATATGCGCGAACATTTAAAATTTTCGCGCCTGTATACTTTAGTACGCGAAAATTAAAACGCGAAGTTTTTAGTGGAATTAGGTGACTGGCTGGAAGACAGTGGCTGGGTAGAAGCTCTGGTTCAGGCCAAGGTGGCATCTGCTGGGACAGCAGAATCATTTCTGAAGGCAGCACATGTGACCCGGACAAGATGTGCACATCAAGTGACAGCCTGCAGTTTATATATCTTGCTCAAGAAGTCTTATGCTTCCTACTTGGAGTCCTTAGAGCCTGGAGACCAACACATAACATTTGAAGAATGGTGTGTCAAGTGCAAGCAAGAAGTGCCACAATTCAATTTCTGGTACACAGCATTTCAACTTGAGGTGCTTGTCCTAACCTTTGTCAAGTCTTTGAGAACTGGAAATTTTGCTCTCTATGTGGACAGCCTAACAAAGCTTGCACCATGGTTTTTCATCCTTGATCATACCAACTATGCTAGATGGGTGCCTGTACACGTACGTGATATGGCCGGGCCTGAAGTTGTAAGGATGATATCAGAATTTGAGGCATCAATTCTCAAGGGAGATACATTCAGCCACCGGCACCATGAGCAGACTAGAAGTTTCCAGGCACTATTTGTTCAACAGGTACAAAGTCTGGTTGAAGTAGTTGAAAAAATGGGTAATCCTTTTCTTGAAGGAACCCAAGATCTATTGAGACTTGATACAAGGGATGTTATGGATCCAGCTGTTGTGTCATCAGTTTGCAGTGCCGAGAAAAAAGCAATTGAACAGTATCAAGCATTTGTAACTGAAAGATTACAGGATCAGTTAACTAAGATTTCAGATCCAATAAAGAAGAACAAAGTGTTGCTCTTCAGTCGTCCTCCTGCTAAGAAATCCAATGCAAAGTTGCAAGTGTCTTCCTTGAAGAATGATGTGTCTCTTTTTTCAAGACTCTACATCGCTTGCCAGTCACATGATGGCAATCTGAACGAGTTCTTCCGTCACGAGAACCAAGCATATCCACCATTTCTGTCTCAACATGGAAAACTGAGGATAGGAACCAAAGCTGACCTTTTGCCCTTTCTTGAGAACCTCATAGACCAAAGTGATAGTTTATCGTCAACACTGCATCCAGATGTCATCATCCTTGATGGAGCTGCTGTAGTTAACTTTCTGAAACCTCCTGTAGCAAGCACTTTCGATGACTATGGACATAAAGTATTCCTGCCATATGTTTTAAGTCAGGTGAATCGAGCTAATCGGGTTGACATAATCTGGGATCAGTATTTTAATAATAGCCTGAAATCTCAAACCAGAATTAAGCGAGGAAAAGGAATAAGAAGAAGAGTAGAAGCTTCATCTAAGTTGCCGGGTAATTGGCAGGAATTTCTGAGTATAGATGCCAATAAGATAGAGTTATTTACTTTCTTGGTGAACTGCATATCAAAATTGGTCATTACCAAGCAGGTAGTTACTACAAGTGGGTCTGGTGTCCTATGTGTTCCTCCCATACAGGATACTGACAACTTAGCCCCATGTGATCATGAGGAGGCTGACACACGAATGTTTGTGCATGTGGCAGATGCTATAAACAATGGCTACAACAAGATCCTCATACGTTCAGTTGATACTGATGTTGTTGTGCTGGCTGTGGTAGCTGCAGTGAAACTGGATCTTGAAGAGTTATGGGTAGCCTTTGGAACAGCTAAAAGCTTTCGTCACATACCTGCCCATGAAATTGCTAGGTCACTTGGGCCTAGCAAGTCCACTGCTCTGCCAATGTTTCATGCCTACACTGGATGCGATACTGTATCATCATTTTTAACAAAAGGGAAGAAGTCGGCATGGACTACCTGGATGGGCTACAATGATGTGACATCAACCTTCCTTTCTCTCTCAACTGGACCATTACTGATAAAGGATGAAGATGCAACAGTGCTAGAACGTTTCACTATCCTACTTTACGATCGCACGAGCAACATTGTGAATATTGACGAAGCTCATCGAGAATTATTCACCAAAAAAGGAAGGGCAATGGATACTCTTCCTCCAACTAAAGCAGCTCTTGTGCAGCACATCCAAAGATCAGTTTACCAAGGTGGTCACTGTTGGGGGAAGATGCTACAAGTTCGCCTGGATATGCCAACTCCTGGAAACTGGGGATGGGTTGACCCAAACAACTGGAAACCTTTGTGGACCACCTTACCTGAGGCCAGTGTGTCATCGAGAGAGCTGCTATGCTGTGGCTGCAAGAAAGGCTGCACTGCAGGACGCTGCAAGTGCAAGAAGGCAGCACTGAACTGCACTGCTTTGTGCCAATGTGGTGGAGAATGTGATATCTAATGACTTTGAGCATTTTATATTGGTAGAACACATAATAACCACTTTAAAAAGTTAATGAATGAAAAAAATATTGCATTCTTTTATTTTTCACGTATAAAACTATATGGAATGCGAAATTTTAAATTTTCACTGTAACTATTTCAAGTTTGACACTTACAACCCAAAAGGGAACATTTTTTCACATATCCGCCTCACTATAAAGGGTGGTTTCTTTTCTAAAACTGTTCTTAATACAAAAATCTCAAACTACACCAAAATTCATATTAAAATTCTAAAGCAAAGTGTTAAAAAAAAATTTTGAGGAGCGAAAATTAATGTTTAATTTATAATTTTTGAACCAAACAGTTTTTGACATGGATCCATATCCACAACAGTTCTTTATGTACTAATATATAACTGAACCAAAATTTAGGGATGGGTGTGAAAGCAAACTATCTTTATTAATTTTCAAAAAGCAAAATCATTTTTTAATTTTAATTTTCGATGAAATTAATTTTAGAAATTACTCCACTTCCCAAACTGTTCTTAGTGTCCTAGTCTTTAACTACATCAAAATTTAATGGAAGTTGTCGAAGCAAACTTATATTTTTTAATTTTTGGAGAGCGAAATGTATTTTTAGTGATAATTTCTGATCCAAACATATTTGGAGGTGGCTCCATATCCAAAAGTGTTCGTAATATTTTAATGTTCAACTATGCCAAATTTGACACTTGTAACCCAAAAGTGAACATTTTTTCACATATCCGCCTAACTAGTTTAACTGCACCCGCAAAGGAGAATTCAAAGCGGTAAACAATTCATTTCCATTGGATTATATGGGCAATGGTTGCTAAACCAGAGGATTCTGTTCAGTGGAATTAGACATGACATCGACCACCAAGCAAACACAATTATACATAAGGGTCAAAGTACAAATGACATATGCATGTCCACATACGAATATAAACAAGCAAAAAATTTCAATTGTGTTACCCCTGATAGTTTCTCACTCGCTTCGCTCGCTCACCAATGATTACTATATGTATGTCCTAATGCTATCAGTATCTAAGCTATTGACTGTGCTTTAATACTGCTAATATTATTTTGGTTCATCTCTTACTATAATATTTCCATGTTTTTATAAATATTACATAATACTACAATCAATTACTTTGAACTTATCATAGTATTGAGTAAATTGAATCATATTAAGACATTTCGGCTTCGTGAAGCCTTCATCAGTTGTGTTAAGGCATTCAATGGCTTCGTGAAGCCTTCATCAGTTGTGTTAAGGCATTCAATTTACTCAATACTTTGTGTTCATAAACTATAGACATCAAGCTATCCATTATCACCGACAAAATCTATTGAAAAAATTGCCATAATATTAGATGAAGAAGTATTGTTTTGTTTTTTTGTTGTTTTTTATTCATTCTTTACATATCAAATGATTAATTGCATTAAAGTCAATGGAATAAATTTGTTTATTGTAATTGATAATTTTATAACTGATCATGGATAAATTATTGATCATGTTTACCTATGAATTTTGTCATTTGATGTTCAATAATTAATTTTTCTTCAAAATTTCCCTAGTGCTATTTCCTAATTCTCATAAACTCAAACTATAATGCTTTGGATTCTGGCTATAATACTTGAAATTCAACATAAAATTCTCAACTTTTAAACCTTTTCACCATTTATTTATTTTCCAGGAATTTTGAACAGGTAAATTAACATCACAAATTGTATTATATCTTGATATTATTTTCATAAACTCCCATACAACTATATGTCAACAGAAAGCTCTGGACCTAATGAACATCATAATGTGGTTTTGGTTCCCTAGCAACTAAGTACCAAGGTTTTACACGTGGTTTTTCCTTAGTTGTTTGAAATTTTAAACCAATTTTCAATATATTCTCTTTTCTTTTCCAATCATATAAATATATTTTATGTGAATAAAGTATTTTAATGTATACAATAAGGTTATAGAATACTATAATCCAACTTTATACAGGTAAATAAGTGGTTTCAACAAAGAACAGTATGACAGTAACTTCTAATATTCCAATAAACTGGATCAAACCTTCTCTTGCTTGCTGCTCTCATACCCCTAGCAAGTTTTCTACTACTTATACAGCTTCATAACCCCTTCCTACTAATACCTGTAGGAGATAGACTTCCATTCCTACTGGACTTAGTACTGCTTGATTATGCAGGCTTCCCTGAGGCTTCACCATCACTTTCTACAGCTCTAACCTAAGGAAAACGGCTGCAGGGGTAGCTAACTATCTGTCCTTACTTTGTCCTTCCCTAAACGGCTAAAATCACCGTTTTCCAGAAGCTCAGTAGCCCCGAAGGTTGTAAAACAAAAACCATAAGACTTCAATCATTGACATGTTTGGTTGTTGGAGAACACTCACTAAGACATGAACACACACCAGCTGTCAGCTGCTTGATGACACTCATATCACCTGCCAATACATTCACACCTACACTGATATACAAGATTGCACTATTCATATCAACAGCCCTGATGAAGCATGAGAAGTCTTAAATGTGTCACAACCACTGTCATACTAATCTGCTGTGTACAATTTTAATCTGCCAAAAATTTATCTATTATTTATTTGTAATTTCTAAAGTTCATCTAAAATGGTACAAAAATGCTTCAGTGCACTGAAAATGCTCATAATACTTCAGTGTTCCTAAATTGCTAAAAAAAATAATGCTAGAATAATCTATTGACCACCACTAATATGAGGTTTGGTTGATGTACCATCATGGGCAGTGAAGGAGTGAGAAAGATTTATGCAGGCATATCCAACACTAGCTGGTAATAAAACAAATTCAATTCTACATTATTCCTACGTATAAACAAGGAAGGAATAAATAAACTGGAGCTGATTGCTTGGAGTTTGCACTCTCAATAGCTAAACGTCATCAAAACCTAACATTCCATCAATGAAACTAAGCTAAATGCAATAGATAATAGCTTAAGAAATGTATGCTGATCATTTTGATATCTCGATGATAAGAATAATGCAGCTACAATTTACCATTATTGTCTACTGAATTTTGGTGGTAAAAACTAGTCATTGAACTCCTCACAAGTGCAGCTCTCCTAAGGCAACCTGGCTTAGTTTTTACCCCTTAGTCAAAATTTGGTTGACTACAACAACATGGACCCTTTGCCAAACCAAAACTGACACATACAACTGCACATAAGGTGACAATAAAAGGATCATAAATAGTATACTAACTGAAAGCAAGTACTGAGTGGTACACAGGTTTAAACTTCACTTAAATGCAAGAGTTGAAAGCTCTAGCTGGCAATATTTATAGGATACGTTACGAAAACTATAGCACTAGACTATACGAGTTGCTGTAGTTAACCAGTGAAGGCTTCCATTACTCATAACTAAGTAAAGGAGGCATTTGTAACCATAAGTAAAGTTAATTATTTAAATTTAACTACAATTTTGAATGGGTAGGTCCACATTGTTGATAAGGCAAAAGAATACTTTTTAAATACATGTTTCATGGTCTAGGACTGCCCCTTTACATATTGAACTTATTATCTTGTTCTTTTGTATCAAAGGACATTCATCAGTGGGTACTGCAGTTGGAGTGTCCTTTGGAATACTAATTACCATCACTGGAGTAATTGTAGTAGTGGCTATATTATTATTTATATGGAATAAAAGGCGTAGACTTGCTCAAAGTACTCCACATCAGCGGCTGAGGAATACTGAGGAAAATGAAGATGTAAGTGGCAACAATATTACAAGTTCAACTACTGAAACTCACTCCCAAGCTGCTGTCTTGCCGTCGACTGATGAAACAGTTGTGACACCAACTGCACCACTTCTAAATCCACCTAAATATTCTGAAAAAGATACAGTGTGTAATACTGGAATTACTCCCGTCCAATTCAATGCATAACTTCCATTTTAGACAGCGAATATAACAGCTAATTCGTAGATAGCTGTTTGTTTTTATGCGTAGTTCTTTTTTTTTTTTTGTTGAAATGTTAAGCAATATTTCTATGAACTAAACTAGCTAGTTAGCGTTCTTATACTTGTTCTGTTATCTGTAATTATTGTGTCCTGGAAAATCCTAGTTTTTATCGCATAATTGGCTATCATATTGGGAGTTTTTAGTCAGGCAAAGAAAGTTGCCTGCTCACATTAATAAAAACAGGCCCATTAGAAAAATTTTAAATGTCTATCGAGAGTAATAATGTGTTCTCACCAATATTGTAACTGCATACAGAAATCATTCCTCCATGAGACACATGAATAGAAAAACAAAATCAATGGGGTTAAGTAGTGAAAAAGACTGTTTCAGTTATTATTAGCATTCTTGTATTACCTGTGCCTGCTGTCACGCCTCAATTTCTTTTCATACTACTACAGCATAAAATCAGCCTTACAATGGAAGTGGTGCAGTGCATTCTCAGTGAGTAAATGAACCCTGAGTAATAATTAACTTTCTTGGCCAAAAGTGCTATAGCACAAGGTTACAGCTCTAATCTTTAAATTAAATATAGCCGAAAAAATGCAAATGCCTAATGAAAAAGATAAGAGTGTTTTCTATTCTTAATTTACCACTGACACTCACTGCTGACACTCACTGTACATTACCATCACTCCATCATAATGTTGTACATGGCTCTAGGACATCCAGGAGGAAGAAGAAGTCTGTACCCTTCATTAATCAAAGCAATTACCTGTAACACATTCTAACTAAGAAAGTTGAACTATAGCAAACAACATCAGTGGGTGTGGATTCTTTTTTTTCTATACATTAAGATATTATAAAGTATTTTTTTAATGTTTTAATACATTTACTGGTTGCACCTCAGGGGGGGAGGGCTCCAAATATATTTGGGTCAAAACTTACGAAATTTATTAAATATTTATTGATTGATTGCACATGATTTAGATATTAATTTATGAGTGAAATGCATAAGTTAACATGCAGTTGACCTATTGCCCGAAATGGTACATTATTGTTCTTATAATTTTTCAAAAAACTTGATTTGATTTGGGGTGGCTTCTTTCCACTTCATTCTTTTGGGGGGCTTCTTTCAACTGCATCTATTACTTTGAGATACTGGGGTTTATAAGTTATGGGCACCCTCCAAAACCAAGGCGCCCCAGATAAGAGAGGTTCTACTGTATATTAGTTCATGTAATCCTCTACCACATACTCAAGCACTCAAGTATGCATCTGATATAGCTATGCACCTGTATTCTGTATCTATACCTATTCAATTGCAAACAATTTCTAGCTATGATTCAGTCATTCTTGGCTGAAATAATTATAATAATAGGAATTTTTCTCTTTTAACAGCCAATATTTTAAATTATAACTTAACCCGACGTTTCAACTTCTTGCCGAACATTTATTTAAGAGGACTTCGGCAAGAAGTCGAAACGTGGGGTTAAGTTATAATAAAAAATATTGGCTGTTAAAAGAGAAAATTTTCCTATTATTATAATTTCTAGCTACTCCTATGACTGGAGGAAAGTTGTGAAACAATTAGCTTATGAAAGCTTTGTAGTGGAACTTTGAACTCTGTGATATCATCATCATACCATGACATCATCATTATTGTTGTCTCACATGCTTGTCACACACACCCACATACACCTCGTGTTACAGATATTGAAAAGAAAGACGAGTTGTATTGAATTAGTTTTAGTAGCTAGCTGTCGCTCAACTACGCTACAGCTTAAAAAATACTTACACCCTTCAGAAAACAGACTAGATGCCATCATTTCTCTGTGCGCACTGCACCCTAAGCCCTGTTCCCGATTCGGGTACTTTTTAAACTCTGTCCACTACATGAGAACTTTTTAGTACACTTTGAGCTGGTGGCACTTGAAAATATAGCAGCAGTTGTTGTTAAGATTGCATTCTAAATATACCCCATCTGAATGAATGGTTCATTCATACTTAATGACTCGTCTTTCATTTTTCCTTCCAGTTATAGCTCGCTCTAAGTCTGTGAGTTATCTTTATAGAATTACTCCTAACAATCCTGCTACTATATCCTAAGCCACATAAAGAAGATGAGCTTCATCAGGTGTTTTCTAGTAGAAACTTGGCGTGACTGGGACATTTAATGTTGGAGTAGTCCCGCAATCTACACATTGGAAGTGAAAACCTCAGCAATTGGATAGGAGCAGATAAATGTTGGGTCAGTTGTGGAAGGAAGAGGTATGTTTCAGTCAATAATAACATCCACTCTTTCATGCAACAACACACAGTGTAGTCTGAGGAGGATTAAGGGGAGGAGGCAAGTAAGCCACTTCCCCTTCCTAACCCAGTTTATTAAAAATATTAATGATTAAAATTAAATGCACCAACACAGATAAGTCTGTCCATGCAGAAAGCTAGTTTACTGAAATAATAATTTGATTTAATTATTGTCACTGAAGGTAAATTGTACCAATGAAGAAACTATTGAATCATCATAAATATGTATGCAAGTGTCTGCACTAACTTCAGATCTTCCTAAGCATCTATTAAAGTCGCCAGGTATTATTGATGTCACCAGGATTATTTAAAGCTTTAGTATATTTACAGTGAGCATGCACAACTAATTATCGTGCAGTTTTTATAACAATTATTTGAGAATGTGCAAGTGTACATAATGCATACTAGATGTCAGCATTACTATTCTATGTCAGTCTGCTCAATACTCTGTCTTACTGTTGTCTGCCCAATACTCTATCTGTCTGATTGTCTGCTCAATACTATGTCAGTCTGTCTGTCTGTCTGTATGCCTGCCTGCCCGGCTATCAATATTCTGTTTGTCTAGATCAGCAATCATTCGTGCATTCGTGAGGTTTTATTTCATGCAGCCTCCATAAAGTAAATATACATGTAATGTGGTGCTTTCTCAGTGAATACTGGAGCCTGAGAGATGCTTATAAGTTACTTTATTCGCCCAAAGTGCTGTAGCACAAGAGTTCCGTGCTTACAGAGCTTTAAATCATTTGATTCTAGCCTCACAAGCCTGAGCCAGCAATTCAAAGGTTAGAACTATTCATAAATTGTCAGCTTGCATGTTAACTCATCCCAACAAGTTTCTATTAGTCTAAGGGCAATATTGCATGATTTTGTTTACAATTATAAAGCCTGAGATGTATCATTGACTAATGGAAAGATATCAGCAAAGTCTTCCACAGTGCTATTCTTCTAATGTTGTTTGAGAACAAACTACTTCCAAGAAAAGATGTTATCTGACATTGTATTGACACAAATGATCTGTTCCAAGGTCGTACTATTGTATTTAATACAACAGTATTTAGTCTTCTAAGGCACTAGTCTCAGATCAGACATGAAATAATTTTAGTGCCAGTAGTTCTAATCTGAAACCCAAGAGGAAAATTCAATGGTCAGAATCTGACCAAAAAAAAAAAAAGCGCAAAAATATTATTTTAAATAGGCAAAATATAAGGATAAAGTTTTAAATGTATTCTCTCTTTTTTACAGGCTTTTTAAACAATATAGAATTAAAAATATTTGGTCGCTACCGGGAATCGAACCCAGGACTGCTTGTATAGCACACAAGCGCTCTGCCACTGAGCTACAACAAACCACCCGGCGAACAAACACTCAAAATCTGTATTTATACTGTTAAGGGGTACTGCTATGCTACAGTCTCACTCTCAACAAACCAACAAAAAATTTCATTTTTCAAAGATTCTTATTATTCGTTGAATTTTTTTCTCAAATAATTTTTTTTAATTCTGTATTGTTTAAAAAGAGAGAGAATACATCTAATGAGTAAAAGAAGGCTGAGAAAGAAATTATGAAGGGCAAAGTATATGAAGCATAGTAAAAATATATGAGAGCTACTATCAAGAGTGTTAGCGTGTAGGGTCTGGGGACTGCAGTGGAACGGCAAGGAGATAGTGGTGTACTGCGGCAACATGGCAGCAGTAGGGGTGGTTAATTCAGGCTACAGTCAGGTGGAAGCTGTCATGCACTTACTGCAGAGTTTATTTTTATTTGGGCCCACTTCTAATTGACAGTGTTGGCAATCCACGCACGAATAAAATTGCAAATGCCATCAGTCAGGAACCAGACAGTACACAGAGTTTGTGCCGAGGTCAGCATCATTACCCCTTCCCAGTAACGGAATCAAACCTGATGTATTTAGTGTTGTGAATGCACAGGAAGTAGCTGGCGGGTAGCACAGTAAAGAATTACCTACATGCAGCAAGGCACTCCCAGATTGCACTAGGTTTGAGGGACCCACATATAAGGACGTTTTGCTGGCTTGAGTATGTCATAAAAGGTTTGAAAAGGTCAACAGCGGACAACCTTTGGAGAAGACTTCCCATCACCCTGGAGATTATGGTGAAGCTGAGAGAGGTGTGGCAGCAGAATCAGGTTTCGGTGATACTGAAAAAAGGGTAAGCAAGAATCATGATGACCATTTGGATTCTTTTCTTCAAAGATGTGAGAAAAGAAATATAGAATTAAATGAGGAGAATTTTAAATTTTGGTGTGGAGGCACCCTTCTTTGGACATTTGGCTACAGCAGATGGTTTGAGAATAGATTCTCACAAGACTCAAGCAATTGTTGAGATGCCACTTCCTGCAGATGTTGCTGGAGTGTGATGTCTTCTAGGAATGGCACAATACCTGAGCAAATATCTGCCCCATCTGGCAGATCTCACTAAGCCCTTAAGAGAGCTTACTCACCAGGACAGTCAGTGGATATGGGATCACCCCCAACAAGAAGCCTTCAAATATCTGAAGAAAGCAGTTCCAGCACTCCTGTCCTCAGGTACTATAACCTCAAGGAGGAGGTGACTCTACAATGCGATGCTTCCCAGTCTGGTTTGGGAGCAGCACTGCTACAAGGAGGTCAACCAGTTGCATATGCATCCAAAGAATTGACACCTACGGAAACAAGGTATGCACAAATTGAAAAGGAACTTCTTGCTATTGTGTTTGCCTGTGGTCACTTTAAGGCATACATAATGGCTAAGGGTGTGTGCATAATAAGACGGATTATCAACCACTAGTATTAATAGTAGCAAGCCTCTCAACAAGACACCCAGTCGACATCAAATGATGTTACTCACGATTCAGGTAGTATACAAGGGGGAAGAGAAATGGTGAGAAGAAAGTGGCTGATACATTGAGTTGAGCACTCCAGTCTGAAGTTTGATCATGTGCATCTGTGCATAAGCTAGAAGAAGTAGACCACACAGCTTTACAGTAATAAATGCAAGATTGCCAGAGCTCGAGTCACAAGTAAATGAATGTCTTCTTCCATATTACGAAGTCTGAGATGGCAGTGCAAATCTCCCTGGTTTTCAAAAGAGTGATTCCTTGCACCTTAAGGAAGAAGATGGAACTAGTTCACTGTACACATATTGGAATTGAAGGTTGCTTGAGACATGCCCGCAATGTCATAAACTGGCCAGATATGACGACACATTTATATGACTACATTTCAAAGTGTGATGTCTCTATGTCATATCGGCCACAGAAAACCAAAGAACCTCTACAGTAACATGAGTTCGTGACAAGACCATGGACAAATGTTGGAGCTGACCTTTGTGAGTTGCAGGGCCGCACTCTTCTTGTCATTATTGATTATTGGCGAGCGAGCAAATCGAGTAAGACACTATCAGGGGTAAAATAGTTTTTTTTCATATATTTGTGGACATACGTATGTCATTTTGTACTTTGACCCTCACATTTTTGTGTTTGCTTTGAGGTCTGCCCCTTTTCATACCTCCACTAAACAGAATATTTTGGTTTAGCGATCCTGTATCATTCAAGGACGTTCAATTGTTTGCCCCTTTGTATTAGGTTGTTTCTGAATGCCACAAGATGCACTTAGGTCTTAAAGACTTACTGTTAGACACTCAACACTGTCCAGGCCTACCCGGACCCTATGTGTGCAAGATAACGTGTCATCCAATAATGCATGAACTTTGAACTTGTTAATTGGTTTGTTTGTGTAGCTATTGATTGTTTGGCCCTGCCCAGTCTCCTCACTGGCACCACCCACTAAACCCAATGATATATATCACTCTTTTTTCTCTGTTTTGTATTCATTCCATTTTTGTTGAAAATCTGAAACCTAGTTGCTGCAAGCTCAGTATCTATACTTATTCTATCTCTTTAGCTTTGCCTTCACAGTAGGCATAGTTTATCTATTTTATCTATCAGTAGTCACTCTAGCTTGTACTTAGCCTAGCTAGCTGTGGTGGCTATTGTACTGCTCAATCTAAATAAATAGATAGAGCTGGTCCTTCACATTACTCAACACCAGCTGTGAGGTGCCTTACAACCACCCCGCACAATACTGTGCAGTAATTCTTTAGAACTTCTTTCTTTTTTTAAAATCACAAAATGTTATGGCTAAAGGTTACTATAGTATTGAGACCTTTTACCAGACATAATTTCAAAAATTTGGTCATTTTTAGTAGCTGTGAGTGCTTATTTTTAACAGGTACTGGTAACTCAGTCAGGAGCGATATTACAGACTACAGAAAATACCAGTACTCCAGAAATTGAGGTAAGTAGGTAGTTCGTATTTGTTAGATAAGGTATGGTCACAACAGCTACATACTTATACTTTTAGAATGAACTGATTGATTGTTCTGAAGTGTTTCATTTGTGCACAGGCTCGCTTGCCATTTGTGTTCAAGCGCATAACTAGTTATAGCATCTACCTTGAGGTTGAGAATATAAGCAAGCCTAATGCATATGGTATCACAAGGTCCGTGGTTGTGTTTGCAAGATATGGTGTCCCAGATACCTTGGTTACAGATAATGGGCCTCAATTCCATTCTGAGGAATTCATTAACTACACGCAAATATATATTGGACTATATATGCAACAGAATACTCTAAATATTAAAAACAAAAACAAAAAACAGAAAAAGTCAAAAAAATAAAATAAAGACACAAAAATAGCCATAATTATAGCAGTTTGTATCAAAGAACTAAATTCTTGGTACATAGTGTAATTTTTTAATATGACTAAATTGTTTTAGGAAGAAGATTAATTTCACCAAAACACAATGGTAAAGGGTTTCCCAATTCATGAGATCTCGTGATGTTGACCAATCCAGTGATGTATCTAACAGGGAAACCACCAAACTGCTTTTATGGATAATAGTATACCGGTAGGCTGTAGAAGCCATGAAATGGAGGAAACTAATCATAATAACTTGTCTTGTAGATACAAAGAACATTAACCAATAGTTGACTTGTGTACCAATTATGTATTTGTATCAAACATGCTGGAATTCTAGATGCTTTTCATGTGAGAATATCTCCATGATAGAATTGCAATTTCAGATTAAAACTGGAATTCTGTGACAGTGATGACCAGGTGTCTGATAGCTGCAAATTTTTATCAGATTCTTGCCTATATCAGAAGAGCCCCAACACATCAAAGACAACCTCTGGCCATTTGTCAAACTATTGCATTGATTGATTTAAACTATTGTGTATTATTTTTGATAATCAAAATGGTAATGGATAAATAATTATAGCCATGTATTCATCTATAGTGGCATCCTATGAAACATCCTCTATCTCATTATGTAGGAAATTAATGAATGAATTTTTTTTAAAAATTTAATTTTCCACGGAAACAATAATAATGGTAGCTAATGAGATCAACCCATAATGTATACATTGAAGTGGATTCTAACCACACTTAATGCAGGTGATGGCAAAGGTGGTAGAAAATACCATACCTAGAGGTATATATATATATATATATTTTTTTTTTTTTAATAATCCTGGCTGAACTAAATTGAGGAAAGTTACAATAGATTAAACATTGTCAACAAACATTGAGTGTGTGCTGTGAGTAACAGTAAATATCTTAAAATTGTTGCTGGCCTTTCCACCAAATATCTTTGTCCTGTTACAAATGTTGATGATTCATGATGAGGTCATCGTGAAGTTCACCGGTTAGCTACGAGTTACAAAGAATGTTTCACTAACACCTTGATGGCATATTGCGTGGAATATAGTATAAAAGCACTATGAGATAACAAAATGGTTTATTTTACTCCTGTTATGTTAAATTTTAAACTCACTTCCTTTAGTCCAAGGTACTTTCCATTAGACTTACGCTCTATTTCTGTAACTTATACACATTTTTACACATTACTTAAAGTTTATTCTTGAGTTTGAAGTTGCATGTGTGAATTGTGATTACCTATCAAGTGCATGCTATGACATGAGCTATGATAGGTGTATGCATTGATGTGCTGGTGTGAACATACTGCTGGCTGTCACAAAAATACTGAAGCCATGTTATTCTAGTGCATGTGACATGTCTTACATCAGATTATGTCAATGCACTTCCCTTTGATATCTCTTATTGCCAGATAGATACTGAAATATAAACATGCTACATTACTATCTGACATTAAGGCTAGCAATGGGGTGCCTTTTATCTTTACATTAATGTTATTTGCTGAATACTGCAATACTTTTTCAAATATAAACTTAAGGTTGAATAGTGAAGTCCAAAAAAATAATACTTTTGTTTTGGACTGTTGCCAAATACAGAATTGGGTTTCTATAAAAAGAATAAGTAAAAATTAAGTTTATGACTTCTGCTCAAGATATTTGTATTAAACTCATCATTACTTTTTATCTCTAGGCAAGTCAATACACATAATTCTACTCCTTCCTTCCTTCCTTCCTTCCTTCTTCCTTACTTATATACCTAACATGCATTTTGATATTGGTTGTCATTCTCAGAGAGCCAGACCCAACACTTCCCTCTCTCTCTCTCTCTCACTCTCTCTCACCATCCTCCCAAGCACCTCTGTGCAAACATGTGATAGAGTTCAGAGATTATAGAGTTTATGCAGCATGATGGAATGCATTCTTCTCATAGGCTCTCCACGCATTGCTTAAATATAATATAAGTCGTACCCACCTGAATCTTAGTCTGGCATATAGGCCCTGCCAGATTATGCTAGCATTTTTTCTGGAATAATAGACACGAAATTGAATAGTGGAATAATTCTAGAATAATAAAAGCATTTAAATGAACAATAAATGGAAATTAAGAATAATTTAGTCCACATAATCCTTAAATATAAAAGAGTTTTTTTTTGCTTTTACAACATGTGGTTATAAAGCTGCCCTTAATTGGCAGAACAGGTTTTTCTATTATTTATAACAAACGAATGTTATAAAAACATTTCCACTCATTATTTTGTTCCTATGCTTATATTATATAAATTATATTGTGTTTTTGTGAAAATTTAGTCATTCTAATTATTGTGCCTTTCATTCCAAACATTGTGCTTAATAAGAATAAGAATTTCCATTCAGTTATACTTCCAGTGTGTATTTATTATGAATAAATTAAATATATTAGCTTCAATTTTTGATCAGCTTTGTATTGTTACACAGTTTATTTGTAGCAGACAAAGTAAAGTAATGATAAAATTATGAAATTATGTATAAATTATAATGACTATAATAAGTTAATTAGTGTTTTTGTATTTGTTCTGTATGTCTAAATATAGTTCCCTGGAAACTTCCAGCTTTTCTCCCAGTCTAGCTGCATGAGTGTTCAGAGATTTATCAGCTCCTGACCATATCAGGAGTTTGGAATCAGGCAAAGAAAGTTGCCTGCTCAAAATAGTAAAAGTAGGTCTTTTGGAAGGATCCAAATGCCTAATGAAAAAAATAAGAGTGTTTTCTAACACTGAATTTACCTTTGGGACTCACTATACATACCAGCACTCCATCATAATGTTGTACATGGCTCTAGGACATCCAGGAGGAGGAGGAAGTCTGTGCCCTTCATTAATCAAAGCCATTACCTATAAAAGAATATTATTATTAATGAGGAACATGCATACACACTGAAATATACTAAACCTTATTATTTTCAACATCTTCAAAAGGTTTGTGTCCCACACTCCATATCTCATACATGACAGCTCCATAACTCCACACATCACTGGCACTGGAATACTTCCTGTAATGGAGAGCCTATGATAGTATACTATATTAGAATTATTCATAGTTATGGGTGTGGCCTACTTCAGGTGCCGTCCACTTCACAGGAATCATTCCTCCATGAGACACATAATAGCTCTCATACATAAGGTCTCGAGACATTCCAAAATCTGAAATCTATTCAACATTAATAATATTAGAATTACCATCAGTGTGCACACATGCAAAAAAGGACTTGTGTCTGTTTGTCAGTCAGTTTATCTTTTTCTGTCAGTTTGTCAACAGCAGATCTGAAAAAATGACTATATTATATACAGCATAGAGGCCATATAAATGATAGTTAACAGCATCATTACTATTGTAGAAACAGGGCACACAAAACAACAACTTGCCAGTAAGCTTATTGCACAATTACTGCCTGCTATCTCTTACAAACACTATCTGAACTATTATTCTTTGCCTCATGAACTTACATACTGGTCAGCAAAGAATCACTTAGGGCACACTCATGATAATGTTATTAGTTGTTATATGACTACATTAATTTGCTCGAAGTTCTGGTCTTTACAGCATCAAAGTATTCATTTTAGTTTCTTATTGTTTGCATTGTTTTTTATGTGAATTTGTTTCATTGCGATGGAAACCATTTTTAAGGAAACTAGCTACATTTTTATAACAAGTTGCCTTGGTAATTATAAATTTTATCGAATAGCTATAGCCACTAAAATATAATAATCAAGAATATACATATGTTGTATGTTGACATAACTATAAATTGCTGACCTTGCAGACCTCATCGTCTGAAACCAAGATGTTTCTAGCTGCCAAGTCTCTATGAACAAAGGCCTTGCTAGACAAGTAAGTCATTCCACAGGCAATTTGACGACAGTAACTCAGTAGGGTGTGGTCATCAAATTTTGCCAATTCACTGGCATCACATACAGCTCGTAATAAGTGACTGCGAAGGTCTCCATTTGCCAGCAGCTCTAGAATTATGAGAGTCTAGAAATTGAAATTAATTAATAATGATTTCAAATAATGTGTCGAAATTCAAATAATGTTGTGTGTAGAGCAAGAATCTGAGGTTAATGTGACTACCACACATTCTTACTAAAATGTCTCCTTGTATCAACTTGAGCAAATTGTACACACATACACACACATACACACGCAAATGCAAATGCAAATGCAAATGCAAATGCAAATGCAAAATGCAAATTTTCTTGCTGCCGCTAGGCAGTCACGCACACCTGGCAGAGCCAGGATGCCTATGCACTAAGCAGGCACTGTGAGCCGTGCAAGCAAAGCTCCTGGAGCCGGGCTAGGAACTCACAGGAGAACAAGCCTTTCCTCACAGCAAGTGGTGTGGGCACCCAAAGTCCCACCTGGACCATTGCTGTTTCATGAGAAAAGGCCTTGAATTTGCACCCCAGCAAATGCCAAGTGGACTGGTGGGGCTGGTGGGAGGCAGATGGCAAATCAGATGGAAAAATTGCCTGAGTTGGGCTTGAACTCAGGACCTCGGGCCCTGAGCCCAGGACACAACCACTACACCACACAGCCACACACACACGCACATACACACACACCTACACACACAAATATACACTAACTATAAACAGATAAGATTTCAAGTTCCAACCCAACATGAAACAACTGAGAAAAAGTTTCTCTGAGTTAGTTTACTCAGCAGAGACATTGATTATTTTTTTCACACTTGTTATTGTTCAGAGCTTTGCTAGCCAAAATAATATACATAATACTTATTACATGAGTCAGAGTGTGATATGGTGAAATATTTCACGTGCAGGCTAACTTATTTTCAAGAGCCAGAGTGAAAATAAAGCCTGAGAGTGAAATATCTTGCCATAACACTCTGACAAGTGTAACAAGTCGTTTATTCCACACTAGATACTTTCACTACTGTAGTTAGTACTAGAGGAAGGGGAACTCAGCCAGTTTAGAGCAGCTGCTATAATATCAGCTGGGGTTGTGGGGAGCCCCTAGTAAGTTTTCACTAACTTTACACCATGAGTTACCAAAAAACTACTTCAGTGAAGATATCTAGTGTGGAATAAACCACTTATTACTCTCTCATCAGAGTGATTTGGCTAGATATTTCACTCTTAGGCTTTGCCTTTGGCTAGTGAAAATTGGCTCATGAAAATAAATTAGCCTGCTCATGAAATATTATTTCACCATATCACACTCTGACTCATGTAATAAGTACTATATATAATATATATATATATAGTTGTGTAATGATGAAAGGATGATATTAAGCACTGGAGTGAAGAAAACAAAACATGTGGGCTTGAAGTATTTGTGATTTATTCGTTTTGCCCATCTTTTGTTCTACAATATTGAAACTAATGTATTTTCTAAGAATTGAAATGAAATCATAACACCTCACAATAAGTACCTTTGGTAAAAATATTACTTAATCAAATCCATCTCAGAGTAAAGGCTAAATTTTATGCTTCGATCACTTCAACAAACCAATCACTTAATTTCATGACACATCAAATACAATGATGGAATAATAAGTTTGCTACATCATGTGATGTCAACTAGGATAACACTAGCTAACATTAAAATACTATGAGGATGGAAAAGTTCAACTTATCTGCATATTAAAGCTGTAAAGGAGCCTAAGATAGTTGTTTTGTGCAGGCAAAATGTGAAGTCAGTCAGCCATGATAATCAATATATATTTTATTAAGATGGAATATTTCAGTATGGATTTGAACATACTGAAATATTCCAGATTAATAAAATATTATACATTTATTTTCTTAACTAACTGACTTCATTATTTAAATGTAAATCAACTGGAACTTTGAGTTCCACTCTCAAACACGTAGCATATCTTACTGGTTCTCCATCAGTGACTACTCCATACATAGTGACCACATTGGGATGGTTGAACTGGCTCATGATGGCTGCCTCTTGCAGGAATCTTATTTTGTCTTCTTCTCCAGCTTCTTTCTTGAGTGTTTTCACAGCTACTTCCACTTTATCATGAGAGTCTAGCCAGATACCACTATAAACCTCTCCGAATTGCCCCGATCCCAACGTCCGTCCTAATCTGTTGTGTAACCAATAAAAATTTCATGATGCACTATTAGACTAACTCTTATTAAGAAAAGTCTTAAGAATGAAAGTAATGCATGTGTGTTTGTTAATTGAAAATGAAGGCATGAATAAGTTAAATGTGAAAATACAAATGTATGTCAGACACGTCACAACTACTGACATCACAATGGTTACTATTATGATGATTATGTTTTATTCTAATTCAAATAGGCACTCATAATTAACCATAGTATTTTCAGTTTTTAAATACTGACATAGCTATCCATCATACTTTATTTATTCTCCATACTATGGACATGTGCTATTCTTACTTGCTAGACTGATGCTAATTTTTGTGACATGCGTAAATATAATGTATAATTTAGTTTGGACAGAAGCACATGCAATAATTTATTTGAGTAGTGATGTTGCCTTACTGTATTGAGTCTCTGAATAAATTCTGTGATGCATTATTCTTTTCCAGCTGTGCATACAGAGATTCCTCATTGAAGGATGGAGCCGTGTAGATATCTTCATCCTGTTATTGGAACCATTAATATTCATAAAGACTTTCACCTTCAACTTACCGATATTTGAGAAGCTTTGGAAGGTTCTGGCTAAAATATAAAAGTTACGTTAAATTAAATGTGAATTTGGCTTATTAATTAATCATGGCTTCCAGCCTGTTCATTATTGCTATCAATGTTATGACCATCACACGTGTCCATAATGCGTGTATATCAGTGTAAGTGTAAATAATAAGTATAATATGTCAGGTTAAAAATAAAAATGAGACAACATTATAATATCTTGCCACCTTACATACCACTTCATATGGGCTAGCTGTGGGCATAATTGTAGCACAACCAGAATTGTCCTGTTATAGAAAACAATAAACAAAGCATTGTAAACTTGATATAAATGCAAATTTCATAATTTAGTGTAAGCTATAGAAGGAGTTATCGTACATTTAATGGTGTGTTAGATCTTCTGCAAACTTCTGGACCAATATCAGCATACTCAGCCTCTGTGGAAAATTTGCTATACTGAATATGTGAAAATTGGTATTGTTTCTAATTGCCTTCTTGAGATATTCCTGTATCATTTTTAATATTGTTTGCAGAATTAGTTTGCTTCTTTTTCTTGTTGCTGACAAAGAGAAGAGCAGCTACTAGAATAACTATAATGACAATTAGAACAAGAAGGACACTAATGCTGCCAGCAACTATCTCTATAAGGGGAGACATCTGACCGTCAATGACTCCAGAAGTAATGTCAGAAGTTAATGCAGTAGGTATCTCACTACTGCTAAGAGTGCTAGTATCTGTAGAATAATGCATAAATTTAAAAACTCTTGGCCACTCTTTGTTAATGTTTGTAGCTATCTTACTGAATAGTTGCAGTTGAAGAAAGTTTTGGCCATTGGAAGAAGAAATTAGTGTCCTGATAAAGTTTATCATAAAGGTTACACCAATTCCTTCTACATCGTCATCAATTTCCAAAGATTCAAATTGATGTTTTGCACAATACATATTGGTATTATTAGGACACACTGTGTCTTCTGAAAATGTTAAAGAAACATCAGTGATATGTTCTCTGATATCATTTTCGTCAATAAAGAACAAAGTTGTTGTCAAGTTAGTATTGATAGAATTGTTAGTGGTTGTCTGGATGCAAATGCGTAAAGTAGTATTGATAAACAAAGTACATTCATTTTCTTCTTCTCTCTCAGAATCAGAACTGCCACGTTCATCTCTTTCAAAACTGACATGATAACTCCCCTTAGTAGCTGTGATGACTTGTCCTTCACTGCAAGGTTCCCTAATGTTACTACGACCAGAAGACATGCATTTCAATTCAATCTGCTGAAAATCTGTAGGATAAGCATAAAAATATCAGTATGTATAAGAATATATTAATAATATACTCAATGTAGTGGTGAGTATTTGCTAGTTATGTTTGCTTAGTAGATGGACAATGCAACAAGCTATGTACAATGAAACGGCTATGTAATGGATGCCAACCTACAAAGATATTGCAAAACTCCATATACTTCCTGCATCTTTCTCACCAAAATCTGTTAAAATTTGTAATTCACTAGTTTGCACTAAATGCTAATGTACTTTGTATCTACACTTAAATAATAATTTATAGCTACACCTACGACTGGGGACAATAATCAGCATGCAGACAATTAGCTTATGAAATTTTTGATATACTTACGCCCTTCAGAAAACAGACCAGTAGCAACTACCAAGAGAAGTAAGTAAGCCACCATTTCTCCGCACGCACGCACTAAATCCGAGCAGAGCGCAACAGCGTACGTTTTTAAATTGGGGGCTTACGTAAGATAGATTCCGGTAGTCTGGAGGAGCCAGACCCACGTAGCGGTTCGTAAATGGTCTGGTTACGCCAGTAGGGCCTGCCGGATTATGCTCGAAATTTTTTATAACTAGTGGTGTGCTTGAGCACAAATGGCGAGCGAGCTTTAAACTACACTGTTGTTACTCAAACTACTAAAATAAAGTTGAGTTGCTAAATTACTAATATACGGTAAAGGGGATTCAATGCCATAGTAACCACTCCCCTCAACTGTTTGAATTGAAAAAGAAGTAACAAAATCAAGTCACGTTATTTAAAATTTTCTTTGTGATATTCTTAATAGTAGTTGTAACGCACAATACTTTCACATAACTGAACATACCTACGCAAGACTTACCTTCGTGGTTCGTCTAGTGGACAATGAATTGTCAAGTAAATGCTGTTGAGTAGTGCTACAACTGTGACAAATAGTGTATTAACTTACCACCGCCACTAACTCGAATAGAAATGGAGCTCCCAGCACCCGCAAAACAATTCAAAGCGGTAAACAATTCAATTTCTAAGGTGATACGGGTAATGGTCGCTAAACCAGAGGATTCTGTTTAGTGAAGTTTGGGACGGGGTCGAACGCCGAGCGAACACAAAAATACGGAGGGTCAAAGTACAAAATGACATACATACGTCCAAACATATATATAAATAAATAAATAAACAAACATCCCCGATTTTTTCATTTTTACCCCTGTAAGTGTCTCGCTCGCTACGCTCGCTCGCCAAATTATTCTTTTTTATTTATTCTAATTGTGTTATTATAAAAAATTATTCCAAAATTTTCTTATTATTCTCTTATTATTGCAATTAGAAATAAGTGAAATAGTAACGATTGCATCAGCTAAAAGTTGGTAGTTATGAAATGAATTAGTAAAAGTATCAGTCTCTCTTACTACTATACTGAATTACTCAATATAGAGGATTAAATATCGCTATTTAATCATTCAGTGAAAATTATGAATTGTCCTCATAAAAATGTTCAGTGAATGGAGAAAACATGGTCTGCTGCTGCTGAGACATTATTTGGAGTAAAGGAAGTGAATTAGTGAATTTTAAGCTCAACAGTGGGTGCACCTTCTCTATTCTCTTCAAATTTGTAATTGGTAATACAGTAGTTCACATTTTTTTTGTCAATTGTGATCCTATATGATAGTCGAGTTGCTTAAAAACAGAAACCATTTAGCATGATTCTCCAGATGACTTACTCTGAGCCTGAGCCGACTTTGCTCCCAGTATTTCAAACTTCCCATTTTGGAAATACATTAACAGAGTGGCCAACACTAACCCAGCTGCTTTAATCCAATAATGAAGATCATCCTTATAACCACATGTTGTAAAAGAAGAAAAAAAAACTCTTTTATATTTAAGGATTATATGGACTAATTATTCTTAATTTCCATTTATTGTTCATTTAAATGCTTTTATTATTCTAGAATTATTCCACTATTCAATTTCGTGTCTATTATTCCAGAAAAAATGCTAGCATAATCTGGCAGGGCCTATATGCCAGACTAAGATTCAGGTGGGTGCGACTTATATTATATTTAAGCAGTGCATGGAGAGCCTATGAGGAGAATGCATTCCATCATGTTGCATAAACTCTATAATCTCTGAACTCTATCATATGTTTGCACAGAGGTGCTTGGGAGGATGGTGAGAGAGAGAGAGAGAGAAAGAGGGAAGTGTTGGGTCTGGCTCTCTGAGAATGACAACCAATGTCAAAATGCATGTTAGTTATATAAGTAAGGAAGAAGGAAGGAAGGAGTAGAATTATGTGTATTGACTTGCCTAGAGATAAAAAGTAATGATGAGTTTAATACAAATATCTTGAGCAGAAGTCATAAACTTAATTTTTACTTATTCTTTTTATAGAAACCCAATTCTGTATTTGGCAACAGTCCATGTTGGAGCCACAGACAGCCACTAACCTAATTAGGCTTGAACCCTATTTGCACTTCATTCACTCCTGAACTCTGTGTACACTACAATTAACTCCCCTTTTCACAACAATTATCACTCTATTCACTCTGTCTGCTCTGCTCTGGAATATAGTCTGAACTCTCTCTCACACTCTCAGTCTACTCACTTTTCTCAGTTTTTGCAACTTGCAACTCTGACTTTCTTTACTGTTATACTCATCGCTATTTGATTATTAGTTAGTTTGATTGTACTGATTGTCTTAACTTGGGGCAACATACAGTTAGACAGTGTAGCTATCTCTTTACTATAATCTGGAGTGGCTTTAGCTAGCTGTTAAGTTAGGTGTTAGCTTTCATAATAGCTGCTAATAGCTTGGGACTTACATCCTAAGTGGCCCCCACTCTATCTAGTTCACAGTAGTTCTCAGCTTTGATGAGCTGAGTAGTGAGCAATCGCACATATTGATGGTCCTTCGAGCCGGATATTGGTAAACATTCATATTGAGTGTTGCAGCAAGTCTACTGGTATTACTATTTCTACTACTTCATTGTTGGACTACTCGACTAACTACTTATCTATTCTCTTCAGTTTCTCTACAATGGCTATGCCAGAAGAACTTGCTTCACTTAAACGGCAAAGAACTTCTGCCAAGGGACAAATTACAGGAGTTGCTAACCGAGCTAAGATACTTATCGCTATGGATCCAAGGGAGCTAGATCCTGAAGGAATCCAGCAGCAACTGGCACTACTCTCCAAAAATGACGACTTCTACAATCAGTGTCAAGCCAGTATCATTACTGATCACTCATCATCAGTTGTGGTGGGAGATGAAGAAACTCAACAGGCCCAACATGATTCAGATGTTTATGAGATCAGCAAAGTACTTAGAAATCATCTTGATCTTCATGAGGCATACAAGATCCATGACATGATTGATCGTAGTCTCAGATCACTTGAAACCCATCTGGAAGAGGAACCTTCAGCATCTCCCTCCAAGGAAGTTGAGGATCTGCGCAAGAATCTTCACACTCTGCTCGTCCTAACTGGCAAACCACTAGCAACCAAGGATTCCTTTTTGCAAATTCTTATGGTCCTTTTCACTCCAGATATCTTTATCTGGAAGCTCTATGCACAAGAAATGATGACACTGAAAGCTCATCGTCATCAACATCTGCGAGCGCACCAGTGGTCAAGAAGTACAACTTACCCAAGATACCAATACCAGAGTTCCACGGAGATCCTCTGGACTGGGCACCATTCTGGGAGCAATTTACTACAGCAGTGGATTCTAACACCACACTTAGTGAAGCAGACAAGCTAACCTATCTTAGAGCAGCCATCAAAGGCAAGGAAGCAATTGAAATTGTATCTGCAAGCACTGCGAAATACAACGGTTATTCTACCATTGTGGCACTACTCAAGAAGCGATATGAGAAACGTCGCCTTGTCCATCGACTTCATGTGAAAGCCCTCACTCAGCATCAGGCAAAGACAAACAGCTATGAGGAGATCTCCAAGCTACACGTGACCTGGAAGAAGCATCTGGCTGGACTTCATGACTCTGGTCAATATGAAGTAGGTGCAGTCTTAACGTCAATAGCAGTCTCAAATCTCAACCATGAACTTTACGATAAATGGCTTACCTTTACTAAAGAGAGAAAAGAAGTACCGGATATTGAAGTATTCCTGGATTTTCTTGAAGAAAGAATGGACACGACAGCACCGTCTACACCTTCCTCTAAGCAACACTCACACCAGCACAAACGTCCCCGAGCAATGGTTCACTCAACTAGTGTGGACAAGACCTGTGGGTTCTGTAAGGTTGAGTCTCATCCCTTATACCTTTGTTCAGCATTTAAAGGTCTATCACTTGATCAACGAATGACAGCAGTGAAATCTCTAAAATTATGCCACAATTGCCTCTCAGCGGGACACTATACTAAGTCCTGCAAAAGTCGTCATCGGTGTGCAATCGTTTGCATCATTCTCTCTTGCATGATGAATCACGGGCACAAGCAAACTCTACTGTGACTCAAGTTGCTGCTACTCAACCTCAACAGCAGGAAGCTACTACACCTCCTACGCCTGCTCAAACAGTAACTCAAGCTATGGCTCTGGCGACTGTTGACCACCGAAGCATCTTGACTTCCACGTTACTGATGACAGCTCAAGTCATTGTGGAATCAAGTGAAGGATCAAAGGTCAAAGCCAGGGCTCTCTTGGATACTGGAGCAACAACTTCACTAGTCACTCAACGTCTAGTACAGCAGCTGAAGTTGAAGTGCACCAAGCATAATCTTCATATCCATGGAGTACAAGACATCTCAACTGGATCAAGCAGTAAAGCAACTTCATTCAAGGTCTCACCCACCTACATATCTCCTACAAAAAATACAAGTCTCAGCAGCTGTAGTCTCTAAAGTCACTGCTAACTTACCTCATGAAGTTGTACGAGAGGCTTCATCTTGGAGCTTCCTGAAGGATATCAAGCTAGCTGATCCATCATTTGACCGTCCGGGGCGGATCGACATGATACTTGGAGCCAATGTCTTAGACCAGATCTTACTACCAGAAATGAGAAGAGGATCCAATGGTCAGCCGTCAGCTATCAGGACAATCTTTGGCTGGACAATCACCGGTCCATATTCCTCTTCCACTTCTGCTGTACATGTGATGTACCATGCTGATGTTTTCTCCAACACCAATGAATTGCTCAGAGCCTTTTGGGAGTCACAAGAAACCACATCATCTGGAACTTCGCCATTAACTCCTGAAGAGAAGGCAGTGGCGGAACACTACAGTCTCAACCACAAGCTCAATGAGACTGGGAGATATCACGTAGCACTTCCCAAGCGAGATCAACCATTCAAACTTGGAGAATCAAGACGGCAGGCAGTCCGTCGCTTTCTAGCCAACGAGAGAACTCTTCTCAGAAAGAACTCCTGGGAACCCTTCAGAGATGCTGTGGAGGAATACTTCTGTTTAGGACATGCTGAGCCAGTGCCAGAGCCAGATCTCAACAAACCAACTCATTGTGTATTTTATCTCCCAATGCATGCAGTTATCAAGCCCACTAGCACCACAACTAAACTTCGGGTGGTGTTCGACGGGTCTGCCAAGACGTCTAGTGGAAAATCCTTCAATGACCTGCTCATGATTGGACCAACCACATACCCAGCTCTCACACACATCCTGTTGAGATTTAGAACTCATCGCATAGCAATAACAGCCGACATATCAAAGATGTTTCGGGCAATTGAACTGCATCCTGACGATAAAGACTATCACAGATTCGTCTGGCGCCCCAACACTGAAACACCTCTGCGTGACTTCAGGATGACTCGGTTGACATTTGGCATAGCGGCTTCTCCTTATGCAGCTACTCAGACTCTTCAACAGGTAGCAGCAGATTTCCAATCTCAATTTCCACGGGCTTCACAAACAGTACAGACAAGCTTCTATGTTGATGACTGCTTATCAGGAGCAGATACTGTAGAAGAAGCAGTGAGACTACAACAAGACCTCAATGAGCTCCTAGGCAAGGGAGGATTTGTTCTCCGAAAGTGGAGGTCTAGTTCTTCGCTAGTTGTGGAAGCCATACCGCCTAGTCTTCGAGAAGAGGACTATCTTCAAGAATTACCAGTTCCATCGGACTGCCACAAAACTCTGGGAATTCACTGGAACTCCCTGCAAGATACTCTTCACATAGCTACTGCTCCCCTTGAAACTCATCAGACACTCACCAAAAGACAGCTCACTTCAGACATTGCTCGCACGTTCGACGTGCTTGGATGGTTCGCTCCTGCTACAGTCTGTATGAAGATTCTACTGCAGTCACTATGGGAATGCAAGGTGGACTGGGACGAGCAAGTTCCAGAAGATCTTGAGGTGATCTGGGCCAGTTGGAGGGAACAGTTATGCCTCCTTAACAAGCATCCTATCACCCGCTACTACTTCAGACCAGATGCTGTTGTTACTAACACTCAACTGCATGGTTTCTCGGATGCATCAGAGAAAGCCTTTGCTGCCGTTGTCTACATCCGAGCTGAGTATGCCAATTCTCTGACTTCCGTGACTCTTGTAGCAGCCAAATCACGAGTAGCTCCTCTCAAGAAGGAGTCAATACCACGTTTGGAGCTGTGTGGATCACTTCTGTTAGCCAAGCTGCTAGACTCAGTGCGTACTGCACTTGGAATTGACATAAGTCAGACCCATGCCTGGACAGATTCTACAGTCGTTCTTAACTGGTTAGATGGTAACCCTCGACGCTTGAAAACTTATGTAGGCAATAGAATATCATCTATCCTGGAACTACTTCCCACAAATATATGGAAACATGTACCATCTCAAAGCAATCCTGCTGACTGTGCCTCCAGTCCTAAGCAGCTCCTAGAACATCAACTTTGGTGGCATGGACCTGAATGGCTGTCCCAGGATTCTTCACACTGGCCATCTCAGCCACAATGTCTTTCCTCTGGGGAAGATCCTGAGGTTAGAGTCTGCATCAATGTCATTACCTCTACAGAACCCTGGCTACTCCTTCAATATTCCTCATTTGACAAACTAAGACGAGTACTTGCCTGGGCTCTTCGATTTCTTCACAATATCAAAATTCGTGGGACTCAAGAGCAACCTCGAACTAGTTCATTTTTAACTGTACCAGAGATTATTCAAGCTGAGATCGTGCTTATCAAGCAGTCGCAAGAGAGAATGTTTGGTATTGAGATCAAAGCACTGCAGAAGGTTGTTACTTTGCCCACTAATAGTCCAATACTTCCTCTTCAACCTTTCCTAGATTCTAACTCGGTTCTCAAGGTGGGCGGAAGGCTGGCAAGAGCACATCTTAAGTTTTCAAAGCGACATCCTATCATACTACTCCACAAGGATCCTCTCAGTCACATGATTGTCAGACATCAACATCTCATCTCCAGTCATGCTGGACCTACACTGCTGATGTCAATTCTTGCTCGGACGTACCACATTGTCTCTGGAAAGAGATTGGTTCGCTCCTGTTGCAGACAGTGTGTCATCTGCAAACGCCAAGCTGCTCGGCCAGAAAGTCAGCTGATGGGACAACTTCCATCTCAACGACTCATCCCTGGACCAGTCTTTCAGACTACTGGTGTGGACTTTGCAGGACCAGTCTATACCAAGTATGGTTATGTTCGTCGACCGGTACTAGTCAAGACATACATCTGTGTATTTGTGTCCTTTTCAGTGAGGGCAGTCCACTTGGAACCAGTTTCTGATCTCAGTGCTGAGGCTTTCCTAGCTGCACTGAGAAGATTCGTGTCTAGAAGGGGAAAACCCAAAGAAATGTTTTCGGACAATGGTACGAACTTTGTCGGGGTGTCTACAGAACTGAAACAGCTGTACAAATTCCTGAGCAAAGAAACGACTCAAAATTCTGTGTCTCAATTTTGTGTTTCCCAACACATACAGTGGCACTTTAGTCCTGAACGAGCTCCACACTTCGGAGGCTTATGGGAAGCCACAGTAAAGGCAGTCCAGACTCACTTGAAGAAAGTCGTTGGAGATCATCATCTGACATTTGAGGAATTGACAACTACCTTGTGCCAAATAGAATCATGTCGCAACAGCCGACCTCTTAGTGCAGTCACTAGTCATGATGAAGATGGTATCGAGCCATTGACACCGGGACACTTTTTGTTTGGCCAGCCACTGGAAACAATTCCTGATCAACACATTTCGACCAAGACGCAATCACTACTTCGCAGGTGGACCTTGTGCCAGGCCATAGTCAAGGACTTTTGGACAAGGTGGTCAACAGAATATATTACTCAATTGAATAAACTGTCAAAATGGAAACATTCTCAGCGCAATCTACAAGAAGGAGACATCATTCTGCTGAAAGATCAAACCAACTTCTCTCATAAGTGGCCATTGGCGAGAATTGTGCAAACTCATGCTGGCAGAGACGGCAAAGTCAGAGTAGTCACAATCAGGACGTCTTCAGGGACTTATAAACGACCGACTACGAAGATCGTTTTATTGGTGCCTCAAGACGAAGACTCGAAAGACTGCGGTCTTGGTGGGCGGGATGTTGGAGCCACAGACAGCCACTAACCTAATTAGGCTTGAACCCTATTTGCACTTCATTCACTCCTGAACTCTGTGTACACTACAATTAACTCCCCTTTTCACAACAATTATCACTCTATTCACTCTGTCTGCTCTGCTCTGTATAGTCTGAACTCTCTCTCACACTCTCAGTCTACTCACTTTTCTCAGTTTTTGCAACTTGCAACTCTGACTTTCTTTACTGTTATACTCATCGCTATTTGATTATTAGTTAGTTTGATTGTACTGATTGTCTTAACTTGGGGCAACATACAGTTAGACAGTGTAGCTATCTCTTTACTATAATCTGGAGTGGCTTTAGCTAGCTGTTAAGTTAGGTGTTAGCTTTTCATAATAGCTGCTAATAGCTTGGGACTTACATCCTAAGTGGCCCCCACTCTATCTAGTTCACAGTAGTTCTCAGCTTTGATGAGCTGAGTAGTGAGCAATCGCACAGTCCAAAACAAAAGTATTATTTTTTTGGACTTTCACTATTCAACCTTAAGTTTTTATTTGAAAAAGTATTGCAGTATTCAGCAAATAACATTAATGTAAAGATAAAAGGCACCCCATTGCTAGCCTTAATGTCAGACAGTAATGTAGCATGTTTATATTTCAGTATCTATCTGGCAATAAGAGATATCAAAGGGAAGTGCATTGACATAGTCTGAGACATGTCACATGCATAAGAATAACATGGCTTCAGTATTTTTGTGACAGCCAGCAGTATGTTCACACCAGCACATCAATGCATACACCTATCATAGCTAATGTCACAGCATGCACTTGTTAGGTAATCATAATTCACACATGCAACTTCAAACTCAAGAATAAACTTTAAGTAATGTGTAAAAATGTGTATAAGTTACAGAAATAGAGCGTAAGTCTAATGGAATGTACCTTGAACTAAAGGAAGTTAGTTTAAAATTTAACATAACAGGAGTAAAATAAACCATTTTGTTATCTCATATTGCTTTTTTATACTATATTCCATGCAATATGCCATCAAGGTGTTAGTGAAACATTCTTTGTAACTCAAATCAATCAATGCAATAATTTGAAAAATAGTCAGAGGTTGTCTTTGATGTGTTGGGGTTCTCCTGACATAGGCAAGGATCTGATAAAAATTTGCAGCTATCATAGTGTAATTTTTTTAATATGACTAAATTGTTTTAGGCAGAAGATTAATTTCACCAAAACACAATGGTAAAGGGTTTCCCAATTCATGAGATCTCGTGATGTTGACCAATCCAGTGATGTATCTAACAGGGAAGCTACCAAACTGTTTTTATGGATAACAGTATACCGGTAGGCTGTAGAAGCCATAAAATGGAGGAAACTAAACATAATAACTTATCTTGTAGATACAAAGAACATTAACCAATTATTGACTTGTGTACCAATTATGTATTTGTATCAAACTAGCTGCAATTCTAGATGCTTTTCATGTGAGAATATCTCCATGATAGAACTGCAATTTCAGATTAAAACTGGAATTCTGTGACAGTGATGACCAGGTGTCTGTACCAAGAAATTAGCTCTTTGATACAAACTGCTATAATTATGGCTATTTTTGTGTCTTTATTTTATTTTTTGACTTTTTTCTGTTTTTTGTTTTTGTTTTTAATATTTAGAGTATTCTGTTACATATATAGTCCAATATATATTTGCGCGTAGTTAATGAATTCCTCAGAACGGAATTGAGGCCCATTATCTGTAACTAAGGTATCTGGGACACCATATCTTGCAAACACAACCACTTGGACCTTGTGATACCATATGTATTAGGCTTGCTTATATTCTCAACCTCAAGGTAGATGCTATAACTAGTTATGCGCTTGAACACAAATGGCAAGCGAGCCTGTGCACAAATGAAACACTTCAGGACAATCAATCAGTTCATTCTAAAAGTATAAGTATGTAGCTGTTGTGACCATACCTTATCTAACAAATACGAACTACCTACTTACCTCAATTTCTGGAGTACTGGTATTTTCTGTAGTCTGTAATATCGCTCCTGACTGAGTTACCTGTACCTTTTAAAAATAAGCACTCACAGCTACTAAAAATGACCAATTTTTTGAAATTATGTCTGGTAAAAGGTCTCAATACCATAGTAATATTTCGCCATAACATTTTGCGATTTGAAAAAACAAGAAGTTCTAAAGAATTACTGCACAGTGTTGTGCGGGGTGGTTGTAAGGCACCTCACAGCTGGTGTTGAGTAATGCGAAGGACCAGCTCTATCTATTTATTTAGATTGAGCAGTACGATTAGCAACCACAGCTAGCTAGGCTAAGTACAAGCTAGAGTGACTACTGATAGATAAAATAGATAAACTATGCCTACTGTGAAGGCAAAGCTAAAGAGATAGATTAAGTATAGATACTGAGCTTGCAGCAACTAGGTTTCAGATTTTTAACAAAAATGGAATGAATACAAAACAGAGAAAATAGAGTGATATATATCATTGTGTTTAGTGGGTGGTGCCTGCATACAAAACTCAGACAGTGAGGAGACTGGGCTGGGCCAAACAATCAATAGCTACACAAACAAACCAATTGACAAGTTCAAAGTTCATGCATTATTGGATGACACGTTATCTTGCACACATACGGTCCGGGTAGGCCTGGACAGTGTTGAGTGTCTAACAGTAAGTTTTTAAGACTTTAGTGGAGGTATGGAAAGGAATAGACCTCAAAGCAAACACAAAAATGTGAGGGTCAAAGTACAAAATGACATACATATGTCCACAAATATATGAAAAAAACTATTTTACCCCAGATAGTGTCTTACTCAATTCGCTCGCTCACCAATAATTACTAATCACAGAGTCCGGCCCTGCAACTCACAAAGGTCAGCTCCAACATTTGTCCATGGTCTTGTCACGAACTCATGTTACTGTAGAGGTTCTTTGGTTTTCTGTGGCCGATATGACATAGAGACATCACATTTTGAAATGTAGTCATATAAATGTGTCGTCATATCTGGCCAGTTTATGACATTGCGGGCATGTCTCAAGCAACCTTCAATTCCAATATGTGTACAGTGAACTAGTTCCATCTTCTTCCTTAAGGTGCAAGGAATCACTCTTTTGAAAACCAGGGAGATTTGCACTGCCATCTCAGACTTCGTAATATGGAAGAAGACACTCATTTACTTGTGACTCGAGCTCTGGCCATCCTGCATTTATTATGGTCTACTTCTTCTAGCTTATGTGCAGATGCACATGATCCAAAGGAGTGCTCAACTCAATGTAGTATCAGCCACTTTCTTCTCACCATTTCTCTTCCCCCTCATATACTACCTGAATCATGAGTAACATCATTTGATGTCGACTGGGTGTCTTGTTGAGAGGCTTGCTAATATTAATACTAGTGGTTGATAATCCGTCCTATTATGCACAACCCTTAGCCATATATGTATGCCTTAAAGTGACCACAGGCAAACGCAATAGCAAGAAGTTCCTTTTCAATTTGTGCATATATGGTTTCCGTAGGTGTCAATGCCCTGGATGCATATGCAACTGGTTGACCTCCTTGTAGCAGTGCTGCTCCCAAAAAACAGACTGGGAAGCATCGCATTGTAGAGTCACCTCCTCCTTGAGGTTGTAGTACCTGAGGACAGGAGTGCAGGAACTGCTTTCTTCAGATATTTGAAGGCTTCTTGTTGGGGGTGATCCCATATCCACTGACTGTCCTTGTGAGTAAGCTCTCTTAAGGGCTTAGTGAGATCTGCCAGATGGGGCAGATATTTGCTCAGGTATTGTGCCATTCCTAGAAGACATCACACTCCAGCAACATCTGCAGGAAGTGGCATCTCAACAATTGCTTGAGTCTTGCGAGGATCTATTCTCAAACCATCTGCTGTAGCCAAATGGCCAATGAAGGGTACCTCCATGCCAAAATTTAATCTTTTCCTCATTTAATTTTACATTTCTTTTCTCACATCTTTGAAGAAAAGAATCCAAATGGTCATCATGATTCTTGCTTACCATTTTTTCAGTGTCACCGAAACCTGATTCTGCTGCCACACCTCTCTCAGCTTCACCATAATCTCCAGGGTGATGGGAAGTCTTCTCCAAAGGTTGTCCGCTGTTGACCTTTTCAAACCTTTTATGACATACTCAAGCCAGCAAAACGTCCTTATATGTGGGTCCCTCAAACCTAGTGCAATCTGGGAGTGCCTTGCTGCATGTAGGTAATTCTTTACTGTGTTACCCGCCAGCTACTTCCTGTGCATTCACAACACAAAATACATCAGGTTTGATTCCGTTACTGGGAAGGGGTAATGATGCTGACCTCGGCACAAACTCTGTGTACTGTCTGGTTCCTGACTGATGGCATTTGCAATTGTATTCGTGCGTGGATTGCCCACACTGTCAATTAGAAGTGGGCCCAAATAAAAATAAACTCTGCAATAAGTGCAGCAGTCCCCAGACCCTACACGCTAGCTTCAACCACTCCTACAAATCTGGCTTCCATGCTCCACAACCAAAACTTCCCAATGTGTCCATTGAAATGCTGCCCCCGTTTACTCCTGTCTGTCCTCTCATCATGCTCCTTCCATTCTAGGATTCCAAGAATGTAACCCACGACATAATGTCCAATCACAATCCGTCGTTCAGTCTGCACCAATGACTGTTCCTACCCTTTCTTGCCAAGAGCTCAAACATTCTTCTTAAACCATCTTCCTAGATTGTACCACTTGGGCCGCATGAGCTAACATCCCAAATAGAGATTCTAAGTCTTTTCAACAGCACATTCTTCTTGAACACTACCGTCTGACCAGCTGTTTAGCTCTCTCAGTTTATATGGAGGGAGACGAATTTCCATTGCGACAGTGTCCAGCTCGAATACGAAGAATGTTAGCCTACACTCAGGCCTCTCCAGCTTCTCCTGAGCCACTGGGAACCCCAATTCCTCGAATACCCATAACAGTATATCCCTGGCCTACCTACACTCCTCCATTCCTGGACTCCCAAGAATCAAAAAGTCATCTAAATAGTGGAGAGATTGTTACACCCTCCTAGCCCTGCCAATCCACTCTGCAGCATTGCTTCGGGGCAGATTGCAGCCCAGATGGGAGGGCTGAGTCAACAAACAGTGCCCCCTTCCACCTCATGCCCAGAAGCCACCTGTCGTTGGGGTGTACTGGAACATTCTGGCATTCTTGATATCCACTTTTGCCTGCCGGTGCCTCTCCCCAACCTCATAATCTCTCTCGCTGCATCCCACACCTCCACGTATGACAGTGTGCTAGTAGAGTCACTGACTCTGTCATTCACAGAATTCCCATGTGAGAACGAAAAATCCATAATCAACTGCCACCTGCCTGGTGTGCTCTTGGGAATCACCGCGAACTGACTCGTATACACCCCGCTTAGCATGTTTGGATCTAGGGAGCCCCCCTGCACTCCTCTGCCAGATATGCATCGAACTACTTCCAGTTTTCGTCCACAGAGTGCGTGTTCCGGGGTACCATGGAAGTAATTTCCCCTCTTGTTCTGTCAAAACCTATGTGAAACCCCTTCCTGATACCATCCACAATG
>WLWD01003264.1_pt1 | contig 43029 bp, 23 predicted proteins | sample 6712731 | NCBI WGS metagenome assembly WLWD01 (sample SAMN12718690, study PRJNA576275) | sponge metagenome | isolation source: marine sponge | host: Mycale hentscheli | place: New Zealand: South Island, Marlborough, Capsize Point | collected 2014-11-01 | reverse complement strand
TCCACATATGTTAAATTCCCTTCACTAGTGTTCACCTGTCCCAAACTCCGTTCCAGTGATGAACTCCACTCTGAAGTCAAATATATTCTCTCTCTCCCCCCCCCCTCGACATGTCGAGACAGAGTGGCACAATTTAGGTAAATTGATAGACCAACCAGAATGACAACAGGGCACCAATTACTGTCAACACTATTTCTCATACAGTAAAGCTTAGTTAAAGAGACATCAACTGTTGAATATATTATTGTATATATTAATTTCAAAAGAAAAATGGCTTATAGTTTTCATTAAAAATTCCTCACTAGCAAGTACAATACAGTTATGGTGCAACAATGAAGACCACAGAAATTTGATTCAGTGGCTAATGGGCTTGCTAGCAAAACAAAAATGAGAGAAGGGTACTAACATACTTGCCCTATGCTACTTGAGGCACTACTGAAGAAATACCAGTCTTTGAATTGACCAATACGGTTGTTCAGTTTTACACCGCTTTAGTCTAGTGCGGACAGCAACAGAGTACACTATAAGCGTACCAGTTGTGTTTTTACTCACCGGGATAAAAATCCACGAACGCCAGTAAGAGCAGACCAGAAGAGGAGATACACAGGCGTATTATCATTCTTGTGCTGTAGAGAACTTCTGTGGTATTAGCAACCCTTTACCATTTCTGATCTGGTGTTTTAAAATTCAACCCTTTACCAATTTCGAGTTTGAAACCTAGCACTATCGACCTTTTACTTCAGTAATCAGGAGTGTTAGAAGAGGTGGTGGTAAAGGGTATCAACACAATATGCGTGCCGTACACGCGGTGGTGGGCACAGTGAAGATTGAGCTAATTTCTGCCCTGTGTGATCTTACTAGACTGATTTACAGGCTGCGACAGCAAGTAGAGAGCGCGGTGTTGTTCAATTTTATTGAGTAAGTACGAAAACGCTAATTAGTGATATCTAGGTGATTCTTTAAGTGTTATTGGATCTGTGGATGTAGGATTGTAATTTGTACAAGTCATTGATCACCAATACTAGTGTTTGAAGTATTACCGTTGAGTTCATTACCTTGTTTCTTTGTTAATGCAGGAATGAACTAAAGAGGTTGCAGAGATGAACTTGAGATATTGCAGAGATGGAGCCAAAGTTCAGGAACTGTTGTCTGATGCATCATTTTTTTCATTTATTTGTACATGGTCATAATTATTTATTCATATTCTGGTAACAATGATAAATTTTGAAGGTACAGGATTTGTGTAGAACAGGTTGCACAAAAAGTGCAGTTTAACTTCAGGATTGCTGCAGGAAAGGTGTGTGAAGAATAGTTGCTTTGTGTAGGAAAGGTGCATAAAAAGTGCAGTTTTTGAGTACAGGAAATCTAAAGGAAAGCTGCACATTTTCGCACAGACAGATACCTAGAATGTACAGGAATAGTTCAGTTTTAATTCAGGAAATATGAAGGAAATGTGATATGATATATGCAGTACAAACCATATGGCATGTAAAGGAAATAGTGCAGTTTATGTCAAGGATATGTTCAGGAAATAGTGAAGGAAAGTACGCCCTATACAGTACCCGGAATGGTTACCACCAGCTCATCTGTCCTGAAGTTGGAAATGTGAAGGACATGTGATCTGTGAGATAGCTATACTTAACCTTTCCTATAGCAGAAAAGAAATTCCACTTTTCTTCCAGTGATTGTAGACTGCATAAAGGTCATTTTGTTGGAAATACATATGTTGTGGTCACTATAACCACGTTGTGGCTTGTTGCCAGGCAACCAAAATAAACCACAATTGTTTACTATCAAATATACTTTTACGTGATATATGGTTGCTAGGTACTTTCTTGAAGTCCTGATTTTATATGATTTTTTTTTAATTATTAGTCTAGAAAAATAGATCTCTGAATTTAATCTGCCGGTGAGAGGGTTAATTGCACCCTCTAAAGACTTCAAAGCGGTAACAATATTTCTAGGATGATACGGGTAATGATAAACCAGAGGATGAAGTTTGTGACGGGGTTAAACACTGAGCTAACATGAAAATACGCGAGGGTCAAAATACGAATGACATATGTACGTCTAAACACATAAACAAACAAACATCCCCGATTCTCAATTGTGTTCACCCTGAGAGCGTCTCGCTCGCATCTCTCACTCGCCAATTAAACTTTATATATTATTTGGCTTCTAAAAGGGAGAGATAACAAAAACGTTTGTTTATAATCATATTATTAGTATTTTGGTTGTCCTTGCAGTTTGATATTTGTTGTTGTTGTTTTTTGTTATTGTTTTTTTTTTTAATCTCCAGTTTCTATTAAAAACATAATTATATATTATATAATATTGTTTTTGTTTTTCCCCTTCAGGTTCCTGGTCACAAAGACATTCATTCTTCTCTCATCTTATTTGTCGTTCTCCTGCTGGCCAACAACGTCTTCCTCCTCTCAGACTTGGTGACGTACATTGTTCGACCAGTGATACGGTTCTTCAGTCTGTCCAGCAACATCTCCCAGGCATCTTATGCGCTGGAATTCATCAACTCCCTTGTACTGCACGTCTTCGTGGACGCCTACCGCAGGGGAGAGCAAGTGGCAAAAGGGCCGGGGGAGGGCTCCATTCGCTCAGCACGCCCTGAGGGCGCAGTGTCGCAAGCTGCCCCTGGGCTACATGGTGATGATGATGAAGGACCTGGTGAGGCTGAACGTACAAAAGTCTGACTCTGTCCTTCTTCAAAGCAGCATGACGCGACATGATATGGCTTTGGGGAAGGTGAGCTTGTTTTAGAAAAGGTCTAGACCTGTGTTGTTAGTCGGCATGTATGTGTGTACAGTATATACAACTCTGTATGTACAACTCTGTATGTGTACCGTATGTATGTAAATAGTATGTATGTGTGTGTACAAATGTGTATGTATGTATTTATGTATGTATATATGTATGTATGTATGTGTGTATGTATGTATGTTTGTACAGTATCGTAGAAGACAAAATAGTTTCAAATTTCCTTTACGTAGAGTGTTCGTCGCATGATTAAATACAGGGAAAAACGGTACGCCGTTTGATAAAAAACAGCCATTCCGTTTGACTGGCGTTATTATTATATTCTTTCTCATTCATCGCACGCCTCGCTCAAAGAAATATAAAAAAACCCTTTTTTTTACGTTTTAATAAACGGTGTCGGCCGTTTAGTCCAAATGGTATGGAATGCAACGATAAAAATTGTGGTAATGAAACTACTGTTTTGTGGCCGTACTACGGAACGGAATTCAAAACTTTATTTTGTCTCCTACTGTATGTATGTATGTATGTTTGTTTGTATATATGTTTGTATGTATGTTTGTATGTATGTTTGTATGTATGTATGTATGTATGTATGTACAGTATGTATGTGTGTATGTATGTATGTATGTATGTATGTATGTAATGTGTGTATGTATGTGTGTGTGTTTATAATGTGTTTACATGTATTGAATGTCACAGTTGAGGAAGACTCTGGAGCAGGTGTGTGTGGATACGCAGCCAGTGTGCCACCCACTCCACCCGCCTGCTGGACTTGGACATGTTGGGAGACAGAATGCTGCCATCAGCACAATCCCGCCATCTCCTGCTTCTCTGCTGTCCTTACTCCACCTCTCCTTCCATGGAGGACCTCGGCAGACTTGCCAAGAGTGATTCTTCAGATCTACTGGAGGACATCTTGAAGGTAAGCAGAACAAGAAGAAAATTTATGATTATTTATTGTGTTTGTTAGTATTCGTAAGCTTTATCAACTTTTTTATTCTCAAAATACTACTGTTAGCCAGTTTATTTTATTTTATATTTTAATTATCCTGCATATGCAGTAGTATATAGAGCTATAGTCCCCTTTATTTATTTATATAATTAATTAATTTATTTTATTTATTTATTTTTATTTATTTATTTATTTATTTTATTTATTTATTTTTATTTATTTATTTATTTATTTAATAAGCATAACTAAAATGTATTTAAAATTTAATATTTGTGGTATGTAATAGTAAATGATGTAACGATGATGTAATCATGTTGTCCTCTATTAGAATCTGGACCAGCGGACAGTGAATAATTCACTCCTACACATCAATGCGTCCATTGCACAAGCCGTGGGGGCCACTGCTCGGGTAGCGCTACTGGAGGACCTAGCAGCTCAGGTGATCCGCGTCTTTGAAGACTCGTGCGGAGATGAGTGGCTTGGGCAGACCATCGAGTCCTGTGTGGAGGGAGGAGACGGATCTTTTAGGTAAGGGAGTTATGGGCGGCATGGAGAACTATATTTAGGGCTTAGAGTAAAAATACGTTATTAGTTATTCAATGTTCCGATATAACTTGAGATCTCTGTCATATCTATATTTTATGGACAGGAAATAGTGTAGTAAATCAGCTGCTTTAGTGTCTGTGGGCAGGCCCATAATTGAGATTTGTCCATATCTTAGATCAAATACACATGGTTCATATGTTTTCTAGTTGTTATTGTTGTTGTTTTGTTTGATTGGTTTCTTTATTATTATTATTTTTTTTTTAATCACCAACTGTTTTGTTTGGTGTAGTCATAACTACAGTCCCAGCGTTTGGTTGGTCACTCCTCTCATCTCTAAGCTCCAGGAGTCTGTGTTGGGACGTGTCCTGAAGAGTGCGGGCAAAGTCCTGGGCCAAGGGCAATGGTGGAACCCAGAGAAGAACCAGGAGAAGAGAAGGTCGACTAGAGCCAACAGGTCAGTCTGTAGAGAAAGTATGTAATGGTCTATTATTTATTCATTGTGTTTGGAGCTTGTGCTAATTAATTTTTTTTTTAATTCCAGTGAGTAGACATACATGTATATAAAGTGGGACTCGCCCATCTGTATTGTTATATATTACTATACACCATTAGCACTAATAATTGTATCTTCTATAGCTCACCCGTATTGCTGTTAAGACTTCCCTGATGTGATCTTGGGGTGAACTTTTTTTTTCATTTTTCAAAATTTATTATTATTATTTTTTTTTGTTATATCCTCCAGTGGAGTGACCACACCTAAAACTGGTCTCCAATGGCAACAGCCATTTCTGGAGTTGGTTCTGGCATGCATGCACGCCCAGTGCACAACTCACGAGGAGCTATTGGCACCACTCAAGAGTCAACTCTCAAACTTTCTGACAGCATTTGACAAAGTAGGTAACAGCACTGTGATGGCTGTATTAACAGTTATTATTTGCGGTTAAGGTATATACTTTTATATAAGCTTTTACTGTGGATCTTAGATGTTAATTTTTAATAATTATAAATAATAAGCTGATGAGAATTAAGTAGACACTCTGGTACCTCCATAAGATGATGGTCTATTGAATATGTGTGTGTGTGCATGCGTGTGCAGGAGGGCATACCCAATGATGAACATGGCAAGGCCATGTTGTTTGCTGCTCTCAAGTTGCGTCTGAGTCTGGTGGGTTCTATGCTGGCCTCCATCTGCGCCAGTGAGTCCAACACCTTGGACTGGCTCCACCTACTCATGCTGGTCATCTGCTCAGGAGCCATTGACAGGCAGACAGACACAAGGTATATATGTAGGTGAAGAAATGTTGCTGTGATAGCTGCATACTGTATACATACAATATCTGGGAAATAATAAAAACAACAACAACAATTAATCTATTGATTATGTAATAACTATGTATGCTGGAATGATGTTGAAATAATACAGTATTAATCATGAAAATGAAGTAAATAGTTATGAATTTCCAAATTTTAAAAGAGCAAATGATCTCCTGTATAAAAATTTACAAAAATACTTTATCTTTATCTTTATTCATTCTTTATTGTATTTTATCATTATTCACTTAAAAGCTACAGTGTTCAAAGCTTGTTATTGTATTCTTTTCTTTCTCGGCATCTTCACCTCCTTCCTTTTCCTCCCATTCAGCGAACTGTTCACCAACTGCCTGGACATGATCAGCACTCTCCTGGGCTCCCTGTCCTCAGAGTTCCACTACACTCTGGCAGGCAGCGGAGAAGAAGGCAAGAAAGTACACACCGGGTGCATCAAGAAGATCAAGGCAGAGATTGCTGGCTCTAAATCTAACTGTGCCTCAGAGATACGGCAGCTGTTCCCCATCACTCCAAACCTGTGTCATCACCGTGAAGCCGCCTCCCTCCATGGTGCACAGCAAGGGGGCCACAGCTAACGATAAAGGTGCGATGTTGTTTAGGAAATAGTATGCATTCTGAAATATCTTCAAATAATTTAAGTTTTTTACAACTTTGTCTCTCTATTTTCTAATTTGTTTTTGTGTTAGTACTTAGTTATATTATATGGAAGTAATTAATTTAGTTTAAATGTTTACTCATTTAATAACTTTTGTTACTTCAAGTAGTAAACAACATTTAAAACTAATCAATTTATTAGTTCCTTAATGTACACTTTCCATACCATCGCAATAAGACTTAACACATACCTTATAATAAGGCCAGTTCTATACCTCATTACTGAATTTGATTATGTGCCTGTGTATGTGATTTTGTGTGTGACATTTGTTTTTATCCGTTAATTTTATTTGCAGGGTCTTAGGTTTCAAGATGTCAAAGAAATCTCCCCATGGGAGATTTTAGAGGGAGTCAAGAATTCTGGCCCCCTCATGCTGTCTTGGTTCGGTGCTGTACGTATGAAACGGAAACCTCTGCGTTGTGAAGAACAACGGAACCTAGTCAGGTTCCACACTCACCAGAATTAGTCCCAGAACTTCATTTCTGGTCCACATACTGTGAAACTGCCTACAGAGGAAACAGTGCTGCATTTGTCTCTCCCTCATCAGCCTCAAGTACTGCTGGTGCTACTGCTGACGATGGTGCTGCTGGAAAGCCTGAAGGTGGCGGTGACCTGGGTTGTGGCCCCCAGGCACCATCATTGATCCTGCCATGTTCGGAGCATACATGGTCGGAACACCGCCTCCCGTGTCTGTGTTCATCATGTAGATCTTGTTCAGTCTGTGTTTCATCATGGCAGTGTCTGACTGAGACGCCATGAACTGCCGGTCATGCATGGCATCCCCTGGGGCTGTGACTCGCATCTGGCCCCAAGGACGGAACTGCGGGTTCATCATGTGAGGGTGCATCTGCTGGGGCATGCCCACGACGGGGTTCACTCCGGGTCTCTGTGGACCAGTCATTGCAACATTCCCGCCCTCAGCCATCTGGGCCCCAACCACTCCAGGGACAGTTTGTCCAATTGGTCCTCCTGGCTGTGGTCCCCCTGAAGGGTGAGTATGCATGCCCATACTGCCGCCTGAATCTCCTCCCATCCTGACACCTCCAGAGGTTGACGTCGCAGCACCAGGAACAACACCCTGCTTAGGGGCATCACCTTGAGCAGAATCTGGAGCAGCGAGTGCCTTGGAAATGTCTGTGGCAGCAACAGCAGCAGCAGATGATGGGCCAGCAGTACGGGCCTCCCGAGGGTCCTTATCGGCCCAATCCAGCACACATGTCTCACATGATGAACCCTAGCGCTCGCATGAGTGCTGGGATGCACCCGATGCAAGCCAACCCGCCCATACAGATGCAGCAAGTGATGCAGCAGAGGCAACCTGGAACCTACCATCAGCAGGGCATGGGGGCTCATCCTGGAATGGGCCCTCCTGGGCAGCCCACTTATCAAGGAGCGCCGCCACCTGGCATGAACCAAGGAATGCATAGATCTCAGATGTTTTGAGGTCACATTAATGTTTTAATTTAATGATGTCATTAACATTATTTGAGGTCAAACTTTAATCAAAATATTTTGAACAATTGCAAATGCATATTATATAGAACAGCTTCTAATTCATTATCTATTCATCTGTCCTATATTTTGTCAAAGGAGAACGGTGATGGATTGAAAAGATGTTGAGGATTGGACTAATTAGAGACTTGCCATTGGAATTCACTTTAGTCCAGTAATCATATTATTATAGAAGCATATCATTTAAAGCTTTCAATTGTTGTACTCTGAAAGTTGTAGTAAAAAATATAAATTAAAGAAGAGGAGGGTGAGTGAATCAACTTCAGCTATTAAATTAGTATTAGCGTGGGATAGAACAACTACTTCAAAGTTCCCTCCACCTAAATTGTACAGTTTAGTTGCGAAGGCTTGTAAAAACAGCCTACCCCGGGGCTACCGGGTATTACCAGTACCAAAGGAACATTAGTACTGCCGCCTTCTTCTCCACCGAGCAGAAGAGAAAACACTTCAGTTGGTATGCCCGCAACGTCTTCCAGGTCCATTATTACATGGCACGCCTACTTATTTTGTTGGCCTTCTTTAGCCTTTCCCTCCAGCGTAGGGTTGGTAAAGGGTCAGTACTACCTTTGAATATGGCCTCAAAACTCCGGCGATCTTTCCCTTTTCTTTTGGGCCGCAACGCATGCGTTTCTTAAAATTGTAACGCTGTGACGCCGCAAGAAATGGAATAGTATGTCTGCTTCCTATGCTTAGAAGACTAGAAAATGCTCGTGTAGCATTGGTTGGGCGAGCGAGCGAAGTTCTGGAATGCGCGCGCGTTTAAACGACGACGTACCGTATTAAAAAAAAAATGAACGTATTCAAAAAAGACGTATTCAGGATTTCCATAGACTACATCTAGAAAATGCACGTGTAGCATTGGTTGGGCGAGCGAGCGAAGTTCTGGAATGCGCGCGCGTTTAAACGACGACGTACCGTATTCAAAAAAAAAATGAACGTATTCAAAAAAGACGTATTCAGGATTTTCATAGACTACATCTTAGAGTTGCTCGCTCGCTTCGCTCGCTCGCCAATAAATGCTTTACAAAGAGGCACCACTTTTATTATGGAAAATTAGAAATGTCCTCAGTGGTTTTGAAGCTTTAACTGTTTTGTTAGTTTATTTCTTACTAGATTTGTGTATTACACTCGTCATATTTTAGTGCATACACACTTTTAGTCACTAGCTCCAAAATTTTTCAATTACGCGGTAGGTTCTTGATTTTTCACAGACGCTTAAACTCGCCGAAATCATTGGCGAGGTCCTTCCTGTTGGCATTTATTATCCTCCCCTGTGGCATTTAGAACCCTGGCTTGTGACATTTAGTACCCTAGCTAATAGCTACTTGACAATTCTGACACATTTGTATAATATTCAAAATTTTAGGGATATAACAAAGAAATATTTTTATTTCTTTATACTGATATTAAAATAAAGTGATGAGTAGCTAAAACTGATTAAATAAGTTACAACAGCTAATGATGATATTCCTATTTATTTGAGATAATATTCATAGTAACTGAGCATGATTGGAAGTTAAAAGTAAAAGGAGAAGTGAAAGTTGTGCTGGAAGATTGCAAAGTATTCATGCTATTAGCACCACACGAGTAACCAGAAGTTGCTGCAGTAACTCTCCGTTTTGTTTTCTTACTTCGAAGACGAAAAGGCACAATTTGGTGGACAATTCTTGGGTAAATATTTCTTTCAGGGGTGTAACTTCTCATCCGTACTCCGTAGAAATGTGTGCACACCATTGTTGCCATACATTGACACAGTATTTTGTGTCAGCCATGGTCTTAGAAGGTATAGCACTAAGCTTGGCCTTCATAACCTCATCCTCGTATTTCCTGGGAGCAGCTCCAAGTTATAGTCGTGAACAGAATGTTCCGCTGAATAGCTGGTTGACCAGTAACTAAGGTTTGTTCGCTATCAGACGTTTCCCCGTTTAAAAGGTCCATAATTTCTGGTGATAAAAAGTCCAGTAATGACTCCATAAGTTAGCCTGAGAAGTGGTGGAACAGGCTGTATCACCTAGCTAGCTTTTATTTTTATTTTGAGTGACTAAATCAGTTAGACAGAGGCACCAAGGAAACTACCGGATTTAGGAAACCCTCAGGCCCTTAGTAGCACCCTCGCTTCGCTCGGGATGCTACAGCTCAGAGCCTTCGGGATTTCTAAATCCGGTAGTTTCCTCGGTGCCTCTGTCTAACTTATATGTAGATGTTCGGCATTTTCTCAAACTACGCATCTGCAAATTTAAGCAGTTGTCATCGTTATTTTTGTTTAGTTTTTCGGTTTATACTTAGCTATATCGTAAGATTTACTTTTTTATGATTCAGTCATTCTCAGCTGAAATAATTATAATAATAACAAATTTTCTCGCTCCAACAGCCAATATTGTCGATTAAAACTTAACCCGACGTTTCGACTTCAAGAAGTCCTCTTCAGGGGTCAATTGAGATCGAACTCTCCGTGGTGATATAACAACACATTGTAAACAGCACGATTTCTGGAGGGTACACTTTTTGTCTACTATATCCTGGAGGGTGATATGCATGCAGCATGGACAGCCAGCATCCTGGAAGCTCTAAACCTGTCTCTGTTAGTTATCAGGTGTCATCTGTATGTGTAGAGCTTCCTTCATATTCAACTCACAATTCTTACTGGCTCTGTCTACAACTTTTACCTCTTCCCATGTATACAAGCATCCAGATGTTGTTTCACTCTCTGTTCAAGCCTTCTAGTTGTTTCACCGATGTATACTTTACCACAACTGCAGAGTATACTCTACTCTATGGATGACTTGGTGGTAATGGGTATAGTATCTTTGACTTTAGTAAGATGTGATCTTAGTGTCTTACCCGACTTAAATGCTGTTTTGATGTCAAAATCTTTACACACTCTCTGAATAACTCAATCCTGCCATGTATGGATGAATAGTAAGAATCAAACCTTCCTCTTGCTCAGTATCTGTGAAATCTTTAGAGGGTAACTCTTTAGAGCCTGCCCTAATGGTTGCATTGTCATAACCACTTTGAAGTACTTTGTGTAGGTGTTTCTCTTCTTCCTTCAAGTTTTCACTCATATAGTTACCCTCCTAGCTCTCTGATACAAGCATCTCACTATCTCTCTTTACATTATAGGTGATGAGACTTAAAGTGAAGGTATCTGTTTGTGTATGTAGGTTTTCTGTACACAGTGGATGTAAGCATACCATTACTCTCTCTCTCTCTTCAATCTGCAATCTAAAAAGGCAGCTTACTATCTTCCTCTTACAGAGTTTAAATGGTCCAACAAAATGTTTTTCACTTCCTTTCTTAACTATGCAAAAGGTGTCTTCTACATAATAGCTATCTCTTCCATAAAACAGGTTTAACTGGAGCTGAGTTTAAAGCTTCTTTTCTTCAAAGAATTCCATGTACAAGTTGGCCACAACTGCAGAAAATGGACCCATGGCTGCTCCATCTACTTGTTCACAACAGTTCCCGTTGTATCTAAAGTAAGTTGACCAAAGGCATACCTCTAATAATTCTGAGATGCACACAGGAGATAGACATGTTCTCTCATCTTGACTTTCATCATTCTGGAGCTTATCTCTGATCACAGATACTGCCTCATCTATTGGAACATTGGTGAACAGGGAAGACACATCAAACTCACCATCATTTTGTCAGATCTCAAGCACACTCTACTAACTGTTTGCATGAAATGTGTTGAATTCTTTATGTTTGATCGTGTCTTACCAAACAATGGAGATATCATCATGTTAGATATGAACTTTGATACATTGGAAGATGGTGATCCAATGCAGTAAACAACAGGTCTGAGTGGAATTCCTGTATATTGGGGAAACCATAAAGAAGAGGTGGTCTACATCCAGTGGGTCTTAACCTGTTGTACAACATAGTAGGAATTTTATCTTCCCTTTCTAAGTTTTTTAATTCATGACCTATTTTAGTTCCCTGAGTCTTAGTTTGATCCTTCTGAACAAGTGTGTAAGTGCCTGATTGTATTAATTGGTTGACCTTAGAACAGTATTATTTTCCTTATTCATGAGGACTGTGGCTCTACCTTTATCAGCTGGAAGAATGCTGGCACCAATAGATACAAAGAAACCAGATAAGTTTCCTACCCACAATGATGTCTGAGGTACATGGGTGCAGTAGTCCATAAAGAGTGTTCTTTAATGAGATGAGTAATAATATGTTCAAAAAAAATTTCTCAGCCTTTATTTACTCATTATATGTATTCTCTCTCTAAGAATTACGTAATGTTAACAAGAAAAGCCTGTGAAAGAGTACCCCTTAACTGTATAAATAAAGAATTGGAGTGTTTGTTTGCCGGGTGGTTGTCATAGCTCAGTGGCAGAGCACTTGTGCGCTATACAAGCAGTCCTGGGTTCGACTCCCGGCGAAAGAGAGAGAATACATCTAATGAATAATTATGTTGACATAATTAATTCCCTGTCATGTCTGACCTGCAGTGTTCCCTAAAGACACACCATATACCCATATCTCTCTTCATATAGAGCTACAGCAAACAATATCTATAAAATATAATTCACAATCCAATCAAACATGTGAGGAATAAATAACTAGTGTACAAAAATGTCCAGCTAACAAGTTGTCAACAAAATACAAAAACATCAATAAAATGCATACTTTGCAACTAGTGCACATTCAGCACAACTTTATCACCAAAATGTGTAGCTAATTCTAATGGTTTACTTTATACTGTATTTTGACACACTACCTGTCGAATATCTGAAGCTAAACTTGATAATTCAATATCTTCTAATAGTTCAATTAGACCTTCCCATGTGGTGGAATAACGATATGATCCTTCTTCACTGCTGAGCCATAAACGCATGACTTCTTTACAGCGATCTTGTACTCTGTGGTAGTTGAGTTCTATTTGTTGGGTGAGAGCAGAACTGAATCCAAGTACGTCACTGATGTCACTCCATTTGGGACTAAGTTCTGAGACTATTTGAATTCTTTGCTTCTTGTTATTAGAGTCAGTCCACTTTAGAAGAACAAGATTGCTCATAGTAAAGGGATAATCTAAATTACATTGAAAGTAATAATAGTGACATTACATTTCAAGCTTCAGTTTAGGCCTGGGAACAATTCATTTATTTTATATCACACACATAGTTGTCATGCAGCTCAGGGACAGCTACCCTTTAGCTTAGTTCTTAGCTACTTTGTGTTTGTTAACATTTATCTTAAATAACTTCATTATATGGATTGTGGAAACTTCATGGTAGGTAATTTCGTATTTGGTTAAAATTTCATGGAAGACAAGTACTATGTAATTGTGCTCTCTTATACATTGTATATTATATTTACAATGCTCATAACTTTGAGTATGCCTTCTCTTTCAGACTATGAGCCCGGTTGTCCATGATTTGTAGCATGTTTAAATTTTTTTTTTCAATTAGAGTCTTAGCAACCTAAAGAATTAATTATATGAGAAATTTTATCAGATTACCTTTACCACTTGACCATAGCTGTTCTGCAGCATTGTTCTCTATACAGTCTTCCTCCACTTTAAATGCTGAAGAATAATAAGTTAAGTATGACAAATTCAATACACATTGTCGGATAACACCAACTTAGCATTTTTCAGGCCAATAGATAGTTTTAACAGCAACTACACATAGCTACTAGAACATAAATACTGTGTGGTAGTTTATGTGCCAAAGTTATGCATTAACTCTTATAACACTTATATAAAATGCATTTTAATTTTTAAGTAATATTTTAACCTCCCTATATACATAGATTACAAAAAATGGTGATGCTTTACTAAAAACTATTTTGTAAAGCGAAAATTGTTGATTAGGTAATGATAAACACTCATTTAATAAGGTTAGTCACGTTTACCTTTATAGGTGTTGTCTGTAGTCACTGCATCATATTTTTCCTAATGGTGTATAGTACATTATTTGTAACACTGAGTTAATTAAACTAATGACTTACCTTATCAAACCATATTGTCTGTCTTGAATCTATAAGTGGAATTATTTTAGTAATATTTGGGTCCTTCAGACACTTCATTTTAGGAGAGGTTTCATCTTCTAGTATGCACAAATGAAGTGGGGCTGAATTTGATCGTCTCAATACAGAATCCAAAAATGATTTCTTTTCTGGTGGATGGCCTGTACATTCGAATCCATATTGAAGTCTTGCGTTGTGGTACTGGAGATTATGATTGACTTGTGTTAACATAGAAGTGATAGTATTTCTAATGTGTGCACAGACTACAGAAGTGGGTGTTGTTGGATGAGATTCTCTGTAGAGTACCACTTTAATATATGTGGCATAGCTAATGATAGTAACTGTGTCCAAGTCCTTTCCTACTAGAAATTCAATCTTGTTACGACAGGGACTGTCTTCTTTGAAAATCCAATTTAGTTTTGTATGAGAAACCAGGCCTATAATAAGAGAAGAGAAGACTCCTAATGGTAAGTAGCCGCACTTGTATCGATACACGAGAGGAGCCACATCTGCAGAAATAGGAATGTTTTGGAGCTCATCTTTTGTAGCACTTCTCAGAATACTAGGCATGAAGTAAGTAATTTCTTCTCTATCTTTTGTTACTGGAAGAGGTGCTAAGATATTGTGGTGTTCAAAAAGTGTTACTATCATTTCCATAGAAAGTAAATCATCAAGTTTGTTTTTAGTGGCCTTCTTTAAATCAGATATAGTGAATTGGGCATATTTCTTAAAGTTATCTGCAGCAAATGGTCCTACTTTATTAAATGTGAAAGTATTTTGCACTAAATATGTTGCAGCATCAAATACCACCTACAACATAACACAAGTAATTGACATAAAACACATAGCTATGAATTATCTTCTGAGCATATCATGCAATCTAAACAATGTCCTTTATTAAATCACACTACATAGATAAATCACATACAAAACTTGCTCAGGGGAATTGGATATGATGAGGCCATGTGGCCATGGCTGCATCAATATTTTAACAAAAAGAGGGCATGTCTATTAATGTTTTTAATCTTTTACCAGATCTCGAGGTCGTTGTTGAACTTGGATGGACAAAATCAAGCGGTAAGAATGACTATGGCTGGGATATTGAGTGTTTTGAAAGATTTTTAGGAAGCTCCTGACAAGCTGATCCGTTGTTTACTATTTCAAAGTGATCTTTTGGGAAGACTAACGTAGTTCAGATGTCTTTCCTGCATTGTTGGCTTGCAAAATGACTTAATTGTTTGGTGTGATTACAGTAGCATTTGAATTATTGGATACTCAGAGCATAGACTAAAAATCTTTGGTTCTGTCGATAAAGAAAACTTCTATATGGTTTTTATTAATCATACTCATTACTTGGACAGATGAGTGGGTATCGTTAAGTTGCTGTGGTTATAATGGCTGCACCAATTCGATCTGGCTTCCTACTCTCCTCTGTTTCTTGTGATTATGAAAGTGATGAAATATAAAATGCTGATGTAGAATAAACAGTAGCATATTTCCATGGCTACCTTATGTAAAGGCAGTCTTATTAATGTAATGACTGTGCTGTGTTACATGGAATACTTGCTGTGGTGGGACGGCACGGGACGCTCGGAGTGCTGCCACCAGGGTTGTACTAATTTAGCTATCCCCAAGGCGTTCAGGCCTTCCACAACCCGAAGTTCACAGGGTCTGAATCTGCTAAGGATTGGGGACACGGAGAATAGCCAGCATGAGGTACAACTAAAAGGGCGTACGCCAGACTGGCCAATATATAGTAAACCAGCCGAGCATGCGCGATGATTAGGTGATACAGGAAACGGAAGGGTGGATACAGAAAAGGCAGGTGTGCATGAAATAGGATGAACGAGTGATAAGTGTGCACGCAATAGTTTATATGAATGTGGTGGGCGTGGGTCTACCACATCTCCCCCCACTTTGAGGTGAAGGCACACAAAAATAAATAAAGTAAACAAATAAACAAAGTTGATAAAAGTTCACAAGGCAAAATGTTCACGTTGAGGGATGAGATGTATCATCCGATGGCCAGGACTGCCGGGAAAGAGCATCAGCGATCGGGTTCGCAACTCCTCGAATGTGCTGAATCTCAAAGTTGAACTCAAGTAGACGTAACTTCCATCTAGTCAATCTCGCCGAAGGGGCTGGGCCATCAATAATGTTAATCAGTGGCTTGTGGTCAGTGAAGACCTTGAAGAAGCGTCCTGCCAAATAAAGTCTAAAGTGCTCAATCGTGGCAAGTAGTGCTGTAGCCTCTGGATCCAAAATGGCATAGTTTCTTTCTGCCGGAGACAGTTGCCGAGAATAGAAGGAGGCTGGGATCCAATCATCATCTCTGCGCACGCACAGAGTACCACCAATACCTGCATAGGAAGCATCAGAAAACACAGACAATACATCGTTAGAATTGGGAATAATAAGTGAGGTATGAGATGATATAGAACCGATGATAAGTTCGAAAGCTGTCACAAAGTCGTCATCACAAAGTAAGTGTTCGGGCTTATGTTTAGTCAAATGTGGAGTAAGAACAGATGTGAGATTTGCAAGGTTGGGAATGAACTTGGAATAAAACGTAATAAGCCCAAGGAATGATTTCAGGGATGATTTGGTTTTCGGCATGATGTAGTTTGAGATGTGGATGATTTTGGATTGAGGAATGGATAGGGTGCCCAGGCCTACATGAAAGCCAAGGAAGTCAAAAGAAGTGAAGCACCACGAACATTTTTCCTTCTTGACGGTTAACCCCGCCTGAGCGAGTCTGGAAAGCACTGAAGAAACATGAGAGATGTGCTCGTCAAACGACTGGCTGAAAATTACAACATCGTCTGTCTATATAGGGGAGACTGAACCTCTCAAGACCTCGTAAGACAGATTGCATTAAAATCTGAAATGTGCAAGGTGCGTTTGTTAATCCAAAAGGCATAACCTTAAAATGAAATTTTCCTTGCAAACAAGTAAAAGCTGTAAAATGTCTAGAGTCTGGGTCCATAGGGACTTGATAAAAGCCCTTGAGGAGGTCCATTTTGGAAAGAACTGTTGCATTGCCGAGTTGAGCTAGGATGTCATCTATAGATGGCATGGTGAAGGGGTCTCTAACCGTAATCGAGTTCAGCTTTCTATAATCGATAACTATCCTAATGGCACCGTCTTTCTTTTTCACGGGGATAGGTGGGCTGGACCACTTAGAGGTTGAGGGCTCTATGACTCCTAATGCCAACATATTTTCAATCTCAGATCTGAATGAATCTTGGTGTGCAATCGGAATGGAATAAGAAGGCGACCAAATAGGGGTCGCGGAAGTAACCTGAATAGAATGAGTGACCAACGAAGTACAACCAGGTTTATCGGCAAATACCGAAGGAAAACTTCCCAAAACAGCGTCTAATTGGGATTGCTGAACAGATGATAACTCAAGTGGACGGGAAGTGTTAATAGGTGAGTTGAATTCGTTATCAGCCATTTCATCAGGTACGGAAAGAACTCTGTAAACAGGTAAGGACTTTTTAACTTGGGAAAGATGGACCGTTTTCGGTTTGCATTTCTTACCCTGTGGCACAATGGAAATGTTCAAAGGAGGTAAAACTTTGTGCACTACATAAGGACCAATCCAGTTTGCTTCCAAACATTTGTTGTGGCCTGGTTGACGTTTAAACACAATGTCACCAGGTTTAAAGTCCGCTGCCAACCCAGCGTCATGTGACAATCTCTTTGTGGAACACTTGGAGGTTAGTGCCTGTTTAACATGATGGGTTTGACACGCAAGCATGTTGTCCAAATCATAAATAAATTGAGGTAAGTTAACAGAAAAGAGTGACGGTGAAGTCCAAATGGATTTCAGCGTTGACAAAACAAAGGATGAAGGCTTTAAAAATAATAATTCATGGGGTGTGAAGCCGTGACGAGAATTGGGCATGTTGCGTGCAAAATACAGTGCAAGATCGAGTGCTACTGGCCAATCATGTTTGCGTTCAAGACATTTGGAAAGCATGGACTTTAGAGTCGAATGGAACCTTTCCAGTCTCCCATTAGACTGGGGGTGATAGGGTGAAGTCCTGATAGAGGAGATATTAAATCTCTTCTTCAAATGTGACAATGTAACTGACATAAAATTAGATCCCTGGTCAGTTAAAATGACCAAAGGTGTACCCAATACAGAAATAATAGAAAGAATAGCCTTTGAGGTTTCCTCGGAAGTGTACGATTTAAGTGGGACTGCAAACGGAAATCCGGATGCTAACTCAAGGCAGGTTAAGATGAATCTGAACTTTTGCTTGGATGTCGGTAAGGGACCTACAATGTCGAAGGCTAGCTTTTCCCCTCTCTCAGATATAATCTCAGGTTCTAACATCGGGACTTTAGGTGCGCCAGATCTATTATGGAGTGTGCACTTCTTGCAAGACATAACATGTTTCTTAATGTCCCCTGAGAGATTTGGCCAAGTAAAGTGTTTATTCACTAACGCCCTGGTGGTATTGATTCCACCATGGCCTAAGCCTTCGTGTGCAGCCACTAAAACCCTTGACCTGAGAGAAGTAGGTACTACCAAAGCATGGGACACGGAATTCTGGGTCGAAGTCATGCACATTAGCAAACCATCAATGACAAAACAGTGTTTCTCGCCTTTGCGAGAAAATTCCCACAAAGATGCAAGTGATTCATCTGCCTGTTGAAGTTCTATGAACTTGTCTCTGGTGATACCATCAAAACTAAGAGTGGGAATGGATCTGGGAACAAGTGAAAAATCAGATGAGTTGTGTGAAACAGGAACTGGTGTGGATTCATTGTCAAAGTCAACCATAGGAATGTCATCTAATGCAAGTGGACGGGCACCTTCCGTGCTGTGTAAGGCATCTGTGACATGAGCAGCTAGGTCAGACTCTGCCTGCATGGCGCGTGTAACCGTAAGAACTGGGTGTGGGTCAGACTTCAAATGATCAATGAGTTCAATAATGTTCCGCTTGCCAAAGTCCAAGCCTAACAGAACTGTGCGTGGGGGCAAACGTGAGTCTACTGCTAACAAACAATTGCCTTGCAAAGTAGGGAGTACAACAGGTAAATCAAACATGGGTACAGACTTAGAGACTTGCGAAATACCTGCGATGGACACAAAACGGACAGGCTCATAATCCAGATCAATGAAATCGTCGGATACGACAGAGATCTTAGCACCGGAGTCAATCATTATTGGAGTTTCAATCCCATTAATGATGCCCTGAGTAATGAGGTCTTCCTCGTCATCAAAACAATTGAGTGGTGTGGCGTCTTCGTCAGGTGAGGTATCCTGGGGTGAAATGTCAACCTTACGGATAGGTTTGGGAATGTTTCTGGGCACGGGAGTAGGACGGCTAGAGGGCTGCTGGTTCAAGGAACCCTGTGACTCTGAAACTTGTGGCTGGGAATGTTGTGAAGAAACAGACGACTGAACTGTACAAGCGTTGGCGTAATGGCCTAATTGGTTGCATTTGTAGCAAGTGACAGTTGAGAGATTGCGTCTGGGAACGGTCTGAGGGTGTGAATGGCTTTGATAGGATTGGTGTGAATTGTTGGTCGGTGGAGCCAAAAGTGGTAAACGGTTGTGATTGGTTGCATGATGTTGTTGCCTATAGGGATGGCTAAAATTAGAATGGGGTGACTCCTGATGAGAATCATAATAAGGTTTCTGATGATGGAATTTAGAATGAGCAGATGAAGAAGATAAATACCATGAATTGCATTCCCGTATAAACAACTGATTAGTATGGCAAGGTTTGTTCAAGACGGCTTCCCTATGTTCTTGGGACATGCCTGCAACTACACCAACTGTTGCGAACAGGTTTGACATATCTTCTACGACTTTGTCATTAAATGTGGACAGGAAAGGAAGGCGATCTAAGATTACTTGGAACCTGTATTTCCAGTGATTGAACCATTGCAACATGGTCTTTGAGCCACCTGGACGGAACTTGAGGGGGTATGCATTCAGACATTCAGAGATGGAGTAACCACCCATGTTCAATAAAACCACCCTCATATCCACATAGGAGGTGCACTGGTCAATATTATTGTAATAGGCTTCCCTGTAATGGCCTGTCAAACACGCTGGCATATAATTATAAAAGTTGTTCAAGGGAATACGTCTGTTTGTAAGCTCAAATTCAAAACGGTGAAGGAATACAAACACGTCATCATGGTCATTCAATTTACCAATAACCTTGGATAGTTTCTCAGGGTTGGATGACTCATTGGAATCATGGTTAGAAACGGAATGGGACTGTAGAATTTGTTGTAACATGAACATGGTAGGGTCGATTTCATGTTCTTTAGCCTGGTCTGTCAGGGACTTAAGCTTAGCAGCAAGATCTATGCCTGGTGTGGCTTCTTTGTCTTTTAACATAGGAATGACAGACATGCTTGGATCAGCTACCACAGTGTTAACAGACTCAGACACCGAGGAAGAAGAATCAGAACGAGGTGAGAGACTACTAAGAGAAGAAAGAGCAGGAGCATGGTCATAAGTACAATACTCAGAACCAGAGGAAGAAAGGGAATCAGAGGAAACAGGAAGCTTAGCTCTTTGCCGTCTAGTGTGCATGATAACAGAGGTGTATGAATGCTAACTGACACACTGAATAAAGTATAACACGATTGTACAGAGTTCAAGCACGACAAGATGAAACAACTACAGGTGCGTTAATAGAAACAAATAACTTGCGTTCGATGAATGAAGGATGATCTCTTGGGGGTAGCCAAAGACTTAGAACGTGTAGAACGAAGCAGGGCAGACTGCTGAAAGAAGTGGATTAAGAACTCGAAGTGGAAGGGGCACGGCGGAAATCCTCTACACCAGAGAATCAGGGATTGCTTGACAGATGTCACCCTCTGGTGAATCAACGTCTGGAACAGCGGAGAAGGAGAACTCAGATAAGGGCGTAGATAATTCGATGAGTGAGTACGTCTCGAACACCGCTGCCACCAACTGTGGTGGGACGGCACGGGACGCTCGGAGTGCTGCCACCAGGGTTGTACTAATTTAGCTATCCCCAAGGCGTTCAGGCCTTCCACAACCCGAAGTTCACAGGGTCTGAATCTGCTAAGGATTGGGGACACGGAGAATAGCCAGCATGAGGTACAACTAAAAGGGCGTACGCCAGACTGGCCAATATATAGTAAACCAGCCGAGCATGCGCGATGATTAGGTGATACAGGAAACGGAAGGGTGGATACAGAAAAGGCAGGTGTGCATGAAATAGGATGAACGAGTGATAAGTGTGCACGCAATAGTTTATATGAATGTGGTGGGCGTGGGTCTACCACACTTGCGGAAAAATCAGGAGAGTGGAAAGCAAGATAGTATTGGTGCGGCCACTATAACCACACCCACTTAGTAACACCCACTTATTTGTCCAAGTAATGAGTTAGACTAATAGAAAAGACAACACAGTGGTTCCTTTTTATCAAATGAAGGAACAATTTTTAGTTCATGCTCTGTGTATTCTAGTGCCACTGAATTCACACCAAATAATTCATTTTTTATTAAATAATCATTGTCCAAGTCAAATTAATATTATGTTAAATTATACTATAGCTGTTAGAGTGTAATTTTATTATATATTCAATATAGCTACTTGGACATATGAAGAAAACAACTAATTGACAAAAATACCCTTTAAAAAACTGAATTTATTCATAATATGCTGGAACTCACAAATGCCTGCCTTTTATTTTCTTCAAGTATGTGTAGCAAATAACTAAATGGAAAAACTACTAGTAGTGCATGCAAAAATGGCCATTTTGCAAACAAACAATCCTAAGATCTCTGAACCACATTTCTTTTTCCAGAAGATCACTTTGGAGTAGTAAGTGAAGGATCAGAGTAGTTTGGACTGTCCTAAAAAAATCTCCCAAAAGGCTCAATATTAGCTATTTAATCCTGGTGGAAGTCATTCGACTGCTCGATTTCGACTCTTCAATTTCAACCGCTCAATTTCAGCTGCCCAAGTATGCATCAATGACCACCACGAGATTGAGATTAGGTAAAAAGTAATAAAATGAATTGGTATACGACCTTTTTGTTAAAATATTAGTGCAGCTATGGGTGCTCGGCCGTACCCGTTACGACATCCTGACAATATTACTCACCTTAATGTCACAAATGATGAAATTTTCAAATCCTTTCACTTTGGGATAGTAGAGTAATGAACCAACCCGATAATGAAGAAACCACAGAACCTTATGCAAATCTGTGTCACCAATTCCTAGATTTCCAGCAATTACTTTGCATTCATCCATTGCTATCGTGCGTTTGTTTTTGGATCGCAACACAATGTTAAATATCAACCACGTACAAGGAATGTGTACTTTACCAAAGTGTTTCTTTATACAGTTTTCAAACTTGATTTTTGTGGTATTAATTTCTTCTTTAGTACCACTCCTGTTGTCCACGGGTAAAGTTATATAATCTTCATTAGCATATTCGATTATACCTTTGCGAAAAAATTCAGTCAGCTCGATTTTTTTACGGAGCAGTTTGTCTCTTTGCACATATTGTCTTTCAGAAACTTTATCTTTAAATGTTCCCACAAACATAGCTTTAGAAGAACAACAATTATCACTATTGTGATTTAAATGAGAGCTTTGTACTGCTGATTTGTTTTCCTCACTTGTAGCTTCCATACAAGCTATGCTAGCTAATGTTTGAAATATAACGTCTTCTAATGTTACTATGGAATTTTCTTTGTTGGTAGACACTCCTTCTTCATTGGTGGTATATATTTTGTACACCTTATCTAAGGGATCTGTCAGCCTGCTGAAAATAAGATTTAATGATGGCCCCATCAAGAATCGAGACATTAGATCTAAAAACTCGGTCTGTCCTCCATGGTCAGTAGTAATCAAGTATATGACATCTTCAAGTAAACATTGTACCTTTTCTGAATCTTCAATAGCGGTTGCATCTTCATATGTAGGATAAACTTCAGCAATACTTGTAGAAGAGGTGTCTTCTTTTATTTCTACTGTTTCGGTTATATCTTGCAAACTTTCAGCTTCATTTGATGATGGCATTTCTTTCACAACAAGGTCACTTGATGCATGTATTTCTACATTCTCCAATGATAATTTATTAGTACTTGGATCTTTATTCTCTGATGACTGGAATGATTCGACTTGTAAAGAGGATGTTATATCTGTAGCAATAATATTAATACAACTTAAAACTTATTTATTGTCAGAACTAAATGTTCTATTTATGCAGTTAATTATAATGTTTACAATCGTTAAAGAACTTCTTCTTGAAGCCTTACCCAAGAATTTATATAGGGTCTACGTTTTTCTAGTGATTGTACAAAAACAATATTATATTTGGATTTGGTTTATTAACAGTTAATTGTATCGGTTGCTTACTGTGAAAATACAACTGTAATAATTGTCTATAAATTTTGCCCCATTAACAATTACTAATTAGACCCATGTATGTTAAATTTAGCAACAGAAGTATATTATATCCAAGTATGACTTATGCATTTCTGACTTTACCATTTATAGATTGATATATTATACCATTGAGAAAAGTAGTCTCCCCTACTAGATTTTTCTCCTTCCATTGTCCTTTGTTCACAAATCCAACAGATTTTTTAATGCTCTGAATGAAGAGTTGTTTTCTGTCTGCTACTCCAGTACTTGGTAGTTCATGGTCCATTTTAGCTTCAATAAAGTTAATAAACTCTCCAAGTAGTCGACGTAGAGTGGAACTTTTTCCTGAACGCGGTAAGCCAACAAAATTTAAGCGTCCTACAAAAATATCTACACAAGCTTGACTCTTAATGGCTTCTTCACAGGCTATTTCAATTTCTTTTTCTGTAACTACAAAGAATACAAATTATATTATTAATAGCATTCTGTACATTATCTATTCATGAGATCCCATTGCTATATTGTAACTAGGTGTCCAAACTTGGTAAGAATGCACTTCTGTTATGCCTTTATGTATATATAATGTGCATACTAGTTGACCAAGGGTATAGCTACTGTTTAGTTTTAGTTTAAAAGTATAGCTTATCTTGTTGTTAATTATATCATGGGGTTTACAGCTATAATAAAGATGTTTGCTACAGCTACAATGAAATACTATTGTTTATGAGTTTTCGCTGTTCTTGTTATGCAGCATGGACATACCCTATCAAAATGACTTAAACTAAAGTCATGTACTTCATTTACTGGTGAAGGATGACAAGAACCTTCAGTTTCCTGAGCAATATCAACAATATTCTCACTGAAATAGTCGCTTGACACTGCCTCCTCTGTGAAAATGCTGGTAAACTAAGTTGTGTAAACAGGATCTGAAATAGTTAGGGTGTGTGCATAGCCACTGGTAAATTTAGTGCATGCAAGCCCGAGGGCCATAGGTCCCAGGAGTTGAAATATAATCGTTCATGAGTTTTTCCCTGTTCTTGTTGTTATATTTAGTGATCATATTGTTCTCCATTTACTTTCACAGTGAATATTCTAAGCCAATGATTTAATGTCTCTGGATCCTGATGATCTATAATGTCTATCTGACAATTTTGCTAGGGTGTAGGTTGTGGCTTTCTATCCAAGCGTAATAACCCCATTTAGTATTCTTCAGAGACAGCATTCTTGTTTCTTCAAAGCTAAATCACTTTTGGGGGAACAGCGGTATGGAGTTATTTTACCACCTTCAAAATGACTTAAACTAGAGTCATGTGCTTTGAGCAATATCCACAATATTCTCACTAAAACGTTGCTTGATACTGCCATCTCTGCGAAAATGCTGGTAAACAAAGTTGCGTAAACGCGATCTACAATAGTTAGAGCATGTGTGTAGCTACCGGTAATTTTTGTCCTAAGGGATGTAGAGTCCAGGTGTTGAGTTTTATTTGTATTTTTAGACACTATACGAACGAATTTAGGCACCCTCACGAAAAGTTTAAGTTTATATGCATTCACATAATATTGTTAGCTATCAATAGTGACTCACTTGCTTCACTTGCTCGCCAATAACATCACTCAGATTAATAAACATTTCATTATGTTTCAAATATCAAACTGAGGCATAATGTATAGTTGTAAATATATTATTCTAGTTCCACCTTTATAATGCCTGATACATTAAATCATGTCAACAACTTGTAACTACAATATTACCTTTTAGTAGTTTCTTTGCTATTAGTCTATCTGTATTTCTCAACTCTGAAGAATGTATAATTTCAGATACTTTCCATTTAGTGGAGGAGGTTACTTTTTCTATAATATAAAATGTAATTATGCCTTAGTTAAATTGTATTCTACAAATTTAATAAATAATGTTAGGCATAAACTTGAACTAATTATTTGTTTCTTATAGCACATTCCAAGGTAATAAAAAAACTCAAATTAACAATGTAAACTCAAAGGAACGTTCAAACGATTCATCCAATTACATGTTAGAATGAAAAAGTAATTATAAAATTAGTCACAATTTAAGTTTCCCATGTTAACAGCAGTAAAAATGATGTATTAGGCTAGAAATTATTCAACTGTGTGGAATACTAAATAAAGTAACACAAGTAAATTATGTGAATTATTTTCTCATGCATTGAAATGATTCAGTGAATAAAATAACACAAGCCATCAGACTATATAGTATGAAAATATTAATTAAAAAATCATGTATTTGTAGCTGACATTTTGTTTGATGATTGACAGTACCTTGCTTGATTTCCATAAAAAGTATAAATAACATGTTTACTTTTTTTACAAAGTTTTGTGAGTGGGAGACATAAAGAGTTGTGGTCTTCAATTGTAAAGATATTAATAGATTGCCTTTTCTTGAGAAACTGTTACAGTCAAGTATGCTTCAACAAATGTTACTACCCAATTATATAACATCAGCTATATTTTCTAATTCGGTAACATGAACTCATCAAAAATATGTAAAATGTAATGAAATATGAGAATGAAATTGTATATTCTTTATGTAATGACCAAAATAGTTTTATTAGTGTAAACAATGGTCTGCTAAAAAAAATATAGGCTAAATTAAAATGAAACAATGTTTATAAAATATAACTTCAAATATATCAACATACTTCAGCTAAAAAAGTAAATTATTTTATAAAAATCAGTAACTCACCAATTCTTATTATTGTAGTTTCTGAGAGGTGACGACTGTGTTGATCAAATCCTCCAAATAGCACTACTTCAGTGAGTTCAGAAGAAATAACAAAAGCAGCTGCACAGTGACTGTATCTAGGCTGTGACAATTTGGCTATCTGAAGTGGCAAATATTGAACAAATGAATGAATAGTAAATGTTTGAACTTATTTGTTCAGTATAGTAAAAATTGCACTTCAATATTTTACACATGTTGATTAAGATTAATCATTTACTAATGAGACATTTACTGATTTACAACCATATGTTAAATTAGATAGTGGTCTGAAATAAACAACACATCAAGTATTCCTAACATGGTAGGAGTAGATGTAGTTATAATTTCTTACAATAAAAATAGCTTTAGAGCATTAATTCAATTATTGCATCACAAGTTAATTGCAGTCTAATATTACATATCAATCTAATCAATCTTCAATGAAGCTGAAGACGATTTCTATAAAATATTTTCCTATATTTTACAAGGTGCAAGTGTTCACTGTGAGAACACTATTCAATGACTGAGTTCAATCCTACATGTGAGCTACTTGTGTGACTCACTCTTCACTTATATATTCATGTAAAATATTGTTGACATTAAATAAATAATTTTTTTTCTGTCACCAGTAGTTAACCATTGTCTGTTTTTGCTGAGTTGTTAGAGAGAAACATGTGAATAAAATGAATAAAAGAAGACTAAGAAAACAATTGTTAATTGATAAATTGGCAGAGTAAAAAAGTCCCAAAATTTGAAAATATATTTAAATATAGAAAATTTGAAGTCTGTTAATTAAAAATGACAATATTCATAGCAGTATCTCTTAACAATATAAATACACAACTTAGCATTAAGCAAATAGTTTATTGTTAATATTATATTGTTGACAGCTAAACAATAATTAATAATGTATTTGTAATTTAAACAAGCCATAAAATTACTTTAACTGCTGCACAGAGATTTGAAGTATCACCACACGAAAATCGTGTTTATTCTCGTCTGTGTTGCCTCCACTTGAATGCTCAAAGAGTAAGCTATTTATGATTGTCAAACTGCTTGCGGTGGAACCTCTAAAGCTACAATGCTAACATTGAGGTAGCTTTCGCAGTTCAAGTTTTGACTTACATCAAAATAGTGATTGGGTGGTAAATAATTTGAAAATATTGCAATATTTGTATTAGTGTAGTGTAGTAGACCTGAATTAACAGCACATAAAGTAATTTTGATTGACTTTTCTAGACCCCATTTTTGTGCTGAATTCAGATCTGGTTAGCACCAGTGATGAAACATTGAGCATTTTGTTCTAAATATAAAAAGAAAAGAAAATTGTATCTCAAATATTATTGGAATTGCTACTTTAAGTCTACAAACTCCTATATGAAAGTTACTTTTACAGATTTGTATCCCCAAGTGGTTCTAGAATTTAACTTGGTTTGCCAAAGTGGTAACTTTGGCAAAGTGAAAGTTAGTTATATGGCTAGCATATGGTTATTTGGTGTACAAAATTCATTTCTGATGGTATTTTTTTTCAATTTGAGGCCTCAGACACAGCGAAAATTGCAAATTTGCGGCCAAAAATATGGTCAACTCTAAGAAATTATATAAATACCTCTAGTATAGAGTTTATGGTTGTTTCAATATTATTGTTTCCAGCTAAGGTCTTCGACACTGCAAACATCGAGCCTTGAAAATACAATTGTGACAGCTGATTTTGCCCATGATAGAGTTACATAGCTATGACATGGATTTACTGTTTCATAACGTCAGTAGCAAATATGTTGAGGATAATGCTACTACATTACAAATGATGGGACTCACTAAAACAGCTGATAAATATTTTATGAAACTTTGACATGCTAGTGTCAAATGGGAAGGATATGCACTGGTGCACATGCTGGACACATGAGTGAGAAGGCAGGCAAATTTTTCGTTTTTTTTAATTAAAAACATAATGCTGAATGTTTCATCACAGGTACTCCCCAGATCTAGAAAAGTCAATCAAAATTACTTTATGTGCTGTTAATTCAGGCCTATGGCCTAATACTTGAGTAAATGGTAGCTGAGATGATTTATTTGATTTCAAAATGCTAATAATTAAAAGGTGCATTTAATAATTTAATTATCAAGAAATGCTCAACTTTATACAACTGGCACTCATCAGATTTGGATTCAGCAGGTATAAATTAACCTAATTTAGTTTAAAAAATTACTTTATATACAAAAAAAAAAAGGTTGACCAAAAAATCTGTCTTTCTAGCCTGAACTAGTATTATAGATGGTGAATCTAGTATACCAGAAGATGCAGAAGATGTTTATGCCTACAGAAACCATTCAACAACAAAGTAAAAGATGCTATGTGAAAAAATGTAGGTGTTTGACTACAACTTTAGGAGACAAAGCAGTTATGAAGATCTGCATGAGGAAGAAGTAGTTATACAGATATGGAGAAAAAAAATCCTAGAACATGTCCAATCACTGATCACCTCACTTTTAATGACGTATGTGTATCTCTACAGGTACATGTTACTATTCTACCATCACTGATAATATCTCACTATTAATAGACAGTGTCTCTAATGTACATGCCATTTTTTCTAGGGAAGTGCTGAGGCTATACTCCATGACAATTAAGCTACTAGTAGTAGCTAACAAAAAATAAAGTTTACACAAATTGTACAAATCCTGTAAATGGAACAGCTAATTTAAGTAAGAATTATAATTAGATTACCAATTCCGAAACATGGCAGTACGTAAATGTTCATTTTAACAAACATCAACAAGCTGCTAACAATTAATTGTTTGCTAATGATACATAATGAAATCCACAAGCCAGCAGTCCAATCAATGCAGATACAGGAAGTGCTACATGGAGTATATTCCATTGAATACTATTAAACCACAGCAAGGTGTAGATCTAATTCTGAGCATTTTGAGGTTTTGTAACTGTCTATATAATTTGTAATTACACTGTCTATATAGTGTAGCTCTCCTTCTTTCTAACAAGATAAATCTTGTGTCTCTTTCCTGAACCTCGCAGAAGTGATGCAGAGGATTCTTAAATGGCTTTAGAATAATGACTGTGGTAAATTTGAGCAGAATTGTTTTCACCTATACAGACAGCTGTGATTTTTATACCATTCTGTAGCATTGTAAATGCTCTACAAAATTATACTAAAATATTTACTATCAGACCAGCTTGCCACAACACTCTAGAAAGCTAACAATTATAAGCTTGAAGAGACAGACATGTCAAAATATGATGGTTGAGGATGAGCAGCAATTCTTCTAATCAGACATGATGGTTTAACTTTAGATAACTGTAATGATGACTGTTCTTGACATATTCTCATTCATTACTTCTATAGCTCCTTAACATTCACTGATATGTATCCTCACAAGTATTCATGGCAGTACTCACTTGTTTTCATCAAATAATGTCAGGCTACATTGGGCAGGTTTTGAATGTAGCAGCAAGACCCTCTGATAGTAAATTTGGATTTTAGTATAATGTTATAGAGTATTTATAATGCTACAGAATGATATAAAAATCACAGCTATCTGTGTGGGAAAAAATATTCTACCCAAATTTAACACAGCCATTATTCTAAAGCCATTTTAGGAGGTCTCAAGAAACACTTTTACCACAAACTTCCAGAAAGTTTCCCAGACGACAGACTTATATTTTTAGAAAGAATAAGAGCTACTCTGTCCAGACAGTGTATATATAAAACCTCAAAGTGCTCAGAATTTAACCTACACCTTGCAAAAGATAAAGAAAAGTTGTTGTTAAAAATGTACAATGGAATGTACTCATGTAGTACTTCATGTATGTGCATTAAATGTATTGTTTTTGAACTGCTGGATTGTGGACTGAACGAAATAATTTGATTTCATGCATGAAATTGTGTAATAATTATAAAGAGATTAGACAAACTACTTAATATACTTAATTAGATCTATGAAAAGTATAACTTAACTTAAACTATTAATTAGTTCTTAAAATAAAATTGACTGAAACAGTCAAAGTTCTTTACAGGTGAACTTTTAGCCACCAATTATCAGGGAATCGTACATGATCCTATAATAATAATTATTAGGAACTACTAAAGTAATTTTAGTTTAAACAATAAATATTATTTTTTCTTTTAAAGATTATTCCTTATGTTCATCAGTTAAGTTTATTTACTTCTACATAGCTATTATTATTTGAGCTATACTATAGTATGATCTTACCTGTTGCCAACTCTGTGCTCGTACATCAAGACACCAAACATCACTTAAAACCTTGTCATCACATCCACCAGCTACTAACAACTGTGGATTGTTGTTGTTATAATCAAGACAAACAGCAGCATGACGAAATCTTGGAGATGGTTGTGGTGCTCCATGTACAAGTTTTGTAAAACACTATTAGTACGAGAATATAATGTACAATCAAACAAATACTTTACAATATATAATATTAGATGAACTGAAACACTTCTTCATGCCTAATTAAATATAATAACAATATCCAAAAGTATCAGCTGCATTTTAAAAACCTATCAATTGTGTTAGTAACATGTACTGTGTTTTGCTGCCACCAGAGTAAGTCCAATAACACGATATACAGTGTTTGAGGCGATTTTTATTTCTCGTAGTTTTACTAAATAAAGTAATCAAGCAGTCTATGCTTGAATTGATCTGCCTGAATGGAATAAAAATAATGTGCAGTAATTACGATAGGAATGTGCAATGATATAAAATACGACAAAATGAACAATAATCATAATACATCCGTTATAAATTTCTGGTTTCATGGCGACGTGTGTATGTTGCTGTCAGGATAGTTTCCTGAAAACATGCATCATATATTTGCTATAAATATGTAAGCATAAAAAGATTTTCAGAGTATTAAAGTGAACACAAACATTAGTAATCACTTTAAAACATCAGACATATTTGAGTCAGGAAACTTTGTGTCTTAATAGGATCATTGAAGTGTTCCATTGATATATTTAAAAAAATAATAATTGTTATTCCACCCTAGATATCTTTACAATGATATGTTTAGGTACACGACCTGTGAAATAACTCATGATATGTGACCGTCTACAGGAAAACCGGGCACAACGCGGCACCCTTCGTAATTTTTTTTTGCACTTACAGAGTTGTCGGCGTCCAGATATTAAGCTCTCAAAGTTTTATCGTCGTAGCTTAAGTAGTTATCACTGTAATAGACCTAACCGTTCCCTTCCGTCGGCTTGAAACAATACATTTTTAAGAAATCGATCGATCTTTTCTCGATATTTACGCACGCCGCGTTGTGCCCGGTTTTCCTGTAGATGGTCACATATTTCACTATGTTGCTGTACTGCCAGGCTCATTACCCATGTAATTATAGCAACTGGCTGAACTTGTCAATTTTCTTGGTTTATTAAGCTACCTTCCTTTTGTGTAGCTACTCAACCAATGTTAGAGCAGCTGCTAAAGGAGGGGGTGGGGCTACTAACTACAGTAGTGAAGATATCTAGTGTGGAATAAATCACATATTACACTCAGCAGAGTGATATGGTTTGATAATTCATTCCCTCTGGCTCTTGAAAATAAATTAGCCAGGTCATGAAATATTTCACCATATCATACTCTGACTCATGTAATAAGTACTGTATACTAGAAAAATAGTTGTTTGAGCCCAAGTACAACAAATATCCTCTGCAAGTGCAGCTGCCTAGATACCTATATAAAAATACCACTACATGACTTTGTACTTTGTAAAGTGTACTCTCTCCCTCCCTGTTTTTTTATTCTTTTGCTGCTTAGAAATGGCCAGTTGCAACTTACTAGTCTCTTCAATGAGAACTCATCCAGGTCAATAAGAATTTATACACAGAATTATAAAAAATATTTGCTTTTTTGTTTAGTTCCGTAGAGAAAGTTTTAATAAATGGACACTCCACTAAATTACTTGTTATTTTAAATAAGTGGCAGATTTGCCTTAGTTCCTATGTTCCATGAAATCCCCTCCATCTTAACAAACTCACTAGATAGAAACTTGCAATAAAGGAATAAAAGTACTTACATAAATAGTTTACATAGTACATATGTACCGGCAGATGAATGCTATCATTTGTATTTGATTGCTTAATTTCTGTACATATACATCTTGACTAACCTCATATTATCAATACAATTACAATGATTGAGAGATTACATCAATTCTTACCATCTGTGCCAAGTCTATGAGGTAAGTGTCATTGAGGTCACTTGTACCATCCCATCCACCAAACAAGACTGCATGTGTAGGACTAATGCAGGTGACTGTAAAACCACCTCTAGGAGAAGGTCTACTTCCAGTGATCAAGGGAGAAGACCATGTACCTAAATAAAAATAGCAATGTAATTATATATTTCTTAAGTTATTTTAAGATATCTATTTTATGAAGACTTCAAATGTCATTTACATAAATTTAAAGCTGCTTTATATGCAGCAATTATTATACAAGTTATAATTCAAAAGTATCGTATCTATTGTTAGTAGTAATCTACCAATGACCAAGTTTTTGGTTGATATTATTGGAATAATAAGAATGACTTACATTATGTTATTTGAGACACTTAATTTATGAGTTGGTAATGGTTGTATTTGCAGTATTTCAGTTTCATGGTTACATGCCTCATTTTATATGAACACTTTATATAGCCAAAAATTATTAATCTTAATTACTTCAAAGACTGTATCTGATATGTTTATAATAATTCACAAACATAAATTAAGTATTTCGGTGTGCGTTTTATAAAAAATTTGTTTCAAACTAACACAACATTTTAAACTATTTACTTTTTGAGAAAATGTGTTCTCAAACACCTCAGCACTTACGCAACTACTAAATGTATGTCCACTTTTAACAAATTTGCTCTATTACTATTGATAGACACAGTCACATATAAATTGCTTTATTATTACTATTTACACAGAACCAGTACTACTTAGTGGTGCCCATTGTGTGAATAAATATTAATTAAGTGAGTCATCCTTGAAGTAATACTAAATACAAGAATGCATAATTGGCATGTTTAAACTAATGACATTCCATTCTATCAATACAAATAAATTCATACATAAACCAAATTCCTTAGTTCAAAAATCACTAAAACATACTCAATATAATCATAACCTGAGATAGAAATTATTCTAGTTTCTATTTATGTTGGAAAGAAATGATTGAAAATTCATTAAAAATCATTACTAAAGACAGATATTAGCACTGTAACTTGAATTTATCACGTCTGATTATATCTTTATAATTATTCCTGATAATGTTTACAATGTAAAAAAGTAATAGTTCCACTATGTCTGAAACCATTAAATTGTATTCACATCTACACGACAAAATTAAGTATAGCACAAACATATAAAACCATTGTGTTATAATACTATTCCATGAAAATTTCGATAATAGTTTACATTAAATCTGCAAATAACTCTAAAGAATTATATCTGTAATACTTTATTAATATACACTGTATTTTAATAATAATGTATAAAATAAATCGTGACAAATAAATTGAAATACAATTTGTGACTTACCTTGGGAAATATGGTACTTATGAATCTCATTTGTCCAGCCACTACCATCTTGATAATGTTTATACTCAGTAAATTGTGATCCAGACTGCAGTTCACCTGATGGTATGCCATAGCCTCCAATCACGATTAACGAATCATTACAATATATCATGTGACAAGCAGATTTCCTCATGGGTCCACTGTCATGTTGTGGCGAGAGTTGCTTCCACGTCATAGATCTGGTGTCTAGCTGATGCAGTGAAGCATGGTATGATGTACCATCGTTACCACCAAACAAGTAGAGAATATGACCTGAATAAAATGTTGCACAGCCATATATTCCAGGATGTGGAGTACCAGATGTTGGAAGTTCTTTCCAGAATTCTGTAGTGCACTCATAGATTTGAACTACGGCTCTCAGTTGTCTTTTATTGTCATCAAAGTTATCAACAAGACCTCCATATGCGTACAGTTGTTCAGAACTTGCCGAGGCAGCAGCATATGCTCGAGGTGAAGGTTCATAGCTACTGAGAGGCTGATCTACGATAAAATTATAGTGTATATTGTACAAATATTATATAATTTTTTAAATGTGACCGTCTATAGGAAAACCAGGCACAACGCGGCACCCTTCGAAAATTTTTTTTTTTGCACTTACGGAGTTGTCAGCGTCCAGATATTGAGCTCTCCAAGTTTTATCATCGTAGCTTACGTCGTTCCCGCTATAATAGACCTAATTGTTCCCTTCCGTCGGCTTGAAACAATACATTTTTAAGAAATCGATCGATCTTTTCTCGATATTTACGCATGCCGCGTTGTGCCCGGTTTTCCCGTAGACGGTCACAAATATACAAAGTAATTATTTCACTGCAGAATTAATGTAAAGGTGCAATATATGTTTTACTGTTATGTTAATTTACTGAAATAAATTTTTATTAATTGGAATGGTTACTTATGTAACTTTGATTTGTTTAAAATGTTTCAAATTTACTTTCAAAGTCATGACTTCTCCTGTACTTGGATATTCCAATAAATATTTAGTTAGTATTTAGTTGATGTTGGTAGTTAGATGTTTTATAAATTATATGACAGTGTATATACCATAATGGAAAATATTGTTTAACTGCCAATCCTTCATTCATCTCAGGCAGCTGCTAACATTAAAGTCCAAAAGCAGCTGTCAACATAATGCTCTTAAGTGGAATATACTTGTACTCACAATGAATGCAATGCTAAAAAATAATTGTATGTAATTCATTAAAAACGAATAATAATAAACACACATCAAGTTAATAATGCTTCAGATAGGTTGTTGGAAAAAATTAAGGGAATATGGTTTGCATATTAATAAGTAAAATAATAGTTAATGATTAATATCTTATTGTTTAACTGAATTTAGTCAGAAATACGTATAACAGATTTAAATATTTTTTAATTTAGTATTGTTTAAACAGCCTGTGAAAGTAAGACAATACATCTAATGAGTAAAAGAAGGCTGAGAAAGAAATAAAAAAGTTAAAAATTAGTGGAGTAAAAAAATTCAACAAATAAAATCTTTGAAAAAAGAGAATTTTCATTTGTCTGTTGAGAGTGAGACTGTAGTATAGCAGTACACTTTAACTAAATACAGAATTAGAGTGTTTGTTTGTTAACTGGTTGTCAACCCAGTGGTAGAGCACTTGTGTCAAGCAAGCGGTCCTTGTTTCCATTCCTGGTGGCAACCAAATATTTTAAATTCTATATTGTTAAAAACCCAGTGAAAATGAGAGAATACTACAATTTTTTTATTATATTTCAATTGAAATATAATAAAGAAAAACAAAAATGTATCTTCACCTAATATTATATTGATTGCCTTACAAGTGGCTGTAGTTATGGTTGACTCCATTTTAACATCACACTGGATACAGGTTAATTTACCTTTATTATAGGGGCCAGGATTGGCTTCTACATCTCCACATAGTAATAATAGTTTCTGTTTTAGTGAAGTAGTTCTGCAATGAATTTCTTTTGAGACATTTATTGAACTATTCCAAATGGACCAGATCAATGGTAGAGATATCAATTCTACTTTATTATTTGTCTTTCGTGGCTTTATTACAGTACAGAGTTTGGAACATTGAGTTTTAGTTTTTCTTCTGAAAATCCAGATCATTGTGATGGCTATTAACAGATATTGAGTGTTAGAGAAACATTGAGGTTGATTGATATATGAGCATCGAGTCTCCCAGAGCGTTGATCTGTATAGTCTTCTGTTGCTACTTTCCCAGTGTGGAGCTGGATAACGATGGCGACCCATGCTATATCTGTAGATTTGATAACATATTTATATTATAAGAAATTATAACTCGTCCTATCAAGTTAGGAAAAAATTTTGTGTTGTTTATATCTATTTTAACACATAGTTGTAATTCCGTAAATGTCTTATTTGTAAATGATTTATCTTAATCAACATGTGTAAAAATATTGAAGTGTATCTTTAACTATACTAAACAAATCAGTTCAAACGTTTACTAGCGTAAACAACCAATATCGACCGACATCAATTATCGTCTAGAGCGACATCATTTATCGGCCATTGAAATATCCGGCCGTGCGCGAAAAAAAAAATGGGGTTGCCAAACCAGCTGTTCGCTTACCATAAACGAAGAGAAAGGGATCCAGTTTTTTGGCTGTTTGCGAGAGTGTAGAGCAGGTTTGATATATAGCCATGCCAAAAAAAAGTCAGAGGAAACGCTTGACCAAGCACAAATAGAATTGGTTGCTGATGGCTTATTAAAAATTGTGAGGCAACTTTACTTCCAATTTAATTTATATATAATTTCATGACAATTGTTTGAGAGAAACGAACACTGTATTTTGAACCAAGTTTTTAGAAAAGTGGAAGCATTCTAGATCTTTGTGCAATCAACAACTATTGGTGGATTAGCTAAGTAACATCTTTGCAGATCATGCAAAGTAAGCAGATACCATGTTCAATTTCCAAGACAAATGATAAAAAAAATACAATTCTGTTGAGGACCGTGGCTAAGTGATAAGCGTGAGATAGTCCTGGAGGTTTCATGACAGTTGGCAAGTATGTTATTATTAAACTTTAATGACTCAATATCGCTATGATACTTTCTAGTGAAAAGCTCATGGTCTAGCTAGCGTATTATCACCCAAACCTTGAATTTAACCTTAGTCATGCGGGCCAGATATTCCTCTCTCTTTCAGTCATGTACAGCAAGAAAATGGGTCTGGGGATACCTAAAGTACTTACCAGCTTCATTGGAATGCAGCAAGTGAAGCATGAACCAGTAGTGTGATTTAATCACGAACTAATGGATGTCTACATGAACTGTCAGCTAGGAAGGTCTTTGCTTATAAAGATGCACATAAAACATGGATGAGCAGCAGAAGGCTATCCTATAATTTTCTTTGCACTCTCAGAATTCACAAGTAGCAAACTCACATGCTCCTCTCAGAAGAAAGCTTTAAGTTCTCCACTCACAGCTCAAAGTCCCTTGATAACAGTGTTCAAACAAGCTCTTCAAAATTGTTTTAAGCAAATTTCCCTTACTCCATATGATACAGTTTGTAGGGCTTATTTCAGATTTCAGTCACTACCACTTCCAGTGGAGTGAAGTTTTAATGCTCAATCATTTTATATAGTCAGTTTGAGGTTAGTCATGTGACTGGTACAACCTACAGACATTCCTGTAGCACACCTGAAAACTTTATGGCTGTCCCCAGACCATTTTCAGGTAAGCAGTATGATAATAATATATGATTAAATTAAAGGTATGGTTCACAAGATTACATATTAAAAGACTGCACACATGTCTTTTCCTTGCATCTAAACAACCCTCCATACCCCTAATCAAGTGTGTCACTACTTCACCTCACAAGCTATAAAAAATTGGACTTACAATATCTTCCCAATATGAAAGTTTAAAACTATGCATACACCGCTTCTAATGCAAGTTCTAACTAAACTATACCCAACTGGACAAACTCAATTGAGCTGGAGTCAGACAACACGCGAAGAAACTCTAGAGAGAATGGAATTGGAGGACCGTCCGATGTGGCTCAGCAGTAACTCAGCCCCACTATAGCACATGATGCAATTCAAATAAACCCTTTACCCACTAGCAATAGCAGTATAGAGTTTATCAGTCGAATCAGTCATTTCTTGAATAAGGGCCTCTGAAGATTGGGTTGGGTGGGACCAGATTTGTTGTTTCAACTTCTTCTTTTTTTAGTAATTTTTTGTGATCTAGTGGCAGTAGCGCCCCCTTATTGTCACACCATATCACCGGTGGAATGGTCCCAGAATAAAAATTACCGGTGAGGTGAGACAGCTTTTTATTCAGCTGTTTGTCTTACCTAGAATATAAGCTTACATTTCTGCTTCAACATCTGCTGGTATATTTGCTACATACAGTGCTCTAGTAGTTCTCAAGTTGAAAAACTAGTAGTATTCTCAACCAGCCATTAAATGACAGCTTTGGCGAACAAGTCCAACTCTCTATCCTTGACAGTACCTCACAGTAGCTATATAACTCCTGTACACCTTCTCTCTCACTTTCATCCTCCAAAATGTCATCGCAGACGAAATCCACTGGCTCAGTTGCAGAAATATGTCTTGCCATTTTTAGAACTAACGTCTAGTATATTTTTAGCCTGACTACCTTAGTTATATAGTAGCTATTTCTATTCTTAATAATATACATGTAATAGAACAACACATTAGCCATGCTCTGGATGCTGCAGCTAAGCTTTAGTGCTTATTGTTTAGGGGGGAAATATTTTCCCCTCATTACGCCATTTTTGAACTCCTATAGGTGCTTGTGCCAGTGAATAGGTTAAATTCATATCTACAGAAGTTACCAATACTAAGAAAACTGTGGCAAGTAGCTAGTATTTCTATATTTGTCAGCTAATATTAGAAAAATAACACTCTGGCCGATTTTATTCTGTAGCTGAGAGTTTGTTCAAGAGTTACTAGTAATTGAGATATTCAGAATAGCTTAAGTTTGATACTACAGAAGCTACCATAACTCAGGTAAGAGAGTAATTTTGTATTTGTTTCCTCAAATTAATGATCATATGCTACTATAGTGTTATCTATGAACTAAACTAAAATAATAGTAACATAACTCTAGCTTGTGTTACCTAACTTCAGCAGGCTCCTTTGATATTATTTGTGACCGGATTTGGGAAAATCCGCCTAAACGCGGCAAACAATTTTTTTCAGTATCACCGGGTAAAGCCTTATGGGTCGTTTTTTTTCGAAAAAATTTTTTATGGCAGAAATGGATAGACACCAGTTAGCTCTAGCTTATGACGCAGTTGTAAGCTCTGGCGTGCTCTAGAACTCACACTAGGAGGCTAGAAACACTAGCCGGTTGGACTCGTGTACGGAGAGTTTCTAAGAAATTATTGGCGGGCTTTTCACTAACAGCCGGGAAAAAAGTGTAGCTAACTAATTCACTTGCTATTCTACATAATTCACGTACTCACGCAATTCTCGTCGTCATAGTTTCTTAAGGAGCCCTGCATTAAGCCTTTTAGACTTCTTTCAATCCGCCTGTAACCGATTTATTCCATAGTGTTCCGGAGACACGCAGTAATAGTATACGGACACAAGGCATGCCCCCTGACCTTAGCAACGCCTTTACCGGGCGTTTTTTCGAAATCAGCAATAATAAGTTTAGCAAAAATACTGAAGTGTTGTAGTGCGTAGGGCGAAGACGGCTTGTACTACAGCTTCCAAATTAGGAGGAAGGCATCCCAAGGCCCCGTGCAGCCTACTGGTAGAATAAATTAGAAAACTTTAGATGCCGCGTTTAGCCGGGTTTTCACAAATCCGGTCACATTTGTGCTCAAGCGCACCACTCGCTTATATACATATGTGTGGACGTATGTATGTCAATTTTTACTTTGACTCTTGCATTATTGTGTTTGCTTCATGGTCTAACCCTTCCCACTTCTCCACTAAACAGAATCTTTCAGTTTAGCAATCCCGTATCATTCAAGAAAATGTAATTGTTGCCCCCTTGTATTAGGTTCTATCTAAATGCCACAAAACACTTCTAGGTAAACCTTACTGTTGGACTCAAACATGTACAGTAATACTTCAGAACTTTTTTTTTAAGTCTTTAAAGGTTGCGGCAAAAGGTTTCTTTGGTACTGAGACCCTATACCAGACATAAATTCAAAAACTCAGCCGTTTACATAGTAGCTTTGCGTGCTTGTTGTCAAGAGTTACCGTTAATTAGGATAGTCTTCTAACTATTACAGTTGACTTAGCTACATGCATTCCTCAAGAAGCTAGAAAATTCCTTTTGGCTGAAAATAGACAAAGTGACGGTAATGTCTGACCTATACACTTCTTTAAAATAAGACTAAACACTAGGGCAGACTAAGTCCACATTTGGCGGACCAAATTTATATCAATTTTGGCCTGGGGGGGACCAAATTTGCTAGCATATTTAGTCTCCTGGACTTTTACCACTATCGGATTTGGTTTGATCGGACCGAAAACTACACGGACCAAATTTCATGTAACACTGGCATCTACGGTTCATAGTTGTGCTTGCTCATAATTCTCATATATTATATGAATTATACATATAAGTGGAGACATGAAACATCTGATCAGTTGAACTTTTTAAAACATATGTTATATCGCCATCACTTCATTACACACCATCCTTAACTAGATAGAGAGTAAGTATGTATATTAAGTATTGTAATTAACAGTTGATTCCAATATGAGACACACCCACACTTGAAGTGATAAGACAATGAACAATGCCTGCCAAACTTTATTGCAACTCAGAATAATGTCTTGATAGGTATACTTGCTGTAGGATTTTTCTAGACACCATAATAATAAAATTAATTTAATTATAGTTGCTTAGAGTTAGTTGTTTGCATTTACAATACCATATTAACAAATTATTATCTTGATGATGAAGCTAAAGGTCAGCTCTGTTTCAGTGAAATTGACCAAATTAACTATATGTGATGCAGCTATAGCCATAGTAGCTAGCTAGCTACAAGTTTGGGTAAAAGTGTTTTAAAGGTTAAGATATGTCACATTATAAAGGTATAACATACTGCTACAGTCTTATGCAGCAGACCTCTTTCCAACTGCCTGGCTCCTCCAACTATGGCAAAGGTACTGCCTGCTAAGTATTTACCATTCAAGTGCAAATTGTATGGTAAAGGACATCTCGCATACAGAAAAGCATTGGCCCCGAATTTCACTCGCTTTTTCTGAAAAACTAAGCCTAAATAAACATTTTTGGAATTTTAAAGGGAATTATTTTGAGTAGTGCTGCAGTTTGATATCGCTATCGCTGCTTAAATCGACGTGAAGTTCGAGACTAGCTATTGACAGACAGACAGACAGACAGACAGACAATGAGTGACAAACAGACTACAGTTACCACTCACGCGCATGCGCGTTGAGGGTTATAAGTGAGCATTTCTAGCTGTATAGCAAACCTATTTATTGAATTAGCAATGTATCTCACAGACATGCTATAGATACCTACAAATCTGCAGCTGAATGCTAATATAGTTATCTACATAATTCTTAATTACACTTACCTGTTGATACAAATATCAGAGACACACCCAAACTTGCGATGAAGGTCAACTAAGTGTATTATATTTCTGAATAGTCCTTGATAATTGATAGATATTTGTTGCTTGCTATTCTAGACAATAAGAAATGGAATGCGATGTTCCTCAAATTCAGCCTCCAGAGATCATACCAACCACCATGAAGAAAATACTGTATTAGACGTTAAAGCTAAACTTCATACAAACAAGTTATCACAACTTCTTTAGTCAAAAGTCAAAACTCTTAAACACATTTTCACTGACTGTAGTAACCCTGTTCTAGTAAACTAGGGACAACTCATGAAGAACGAAAGCTTGACCCATTTAGCTATATGTCACAAAGTAACCACAGTCTACTATAGTATGTCCAAGTTGAGTTGGCGCGGTAAAAACCGTTAATAACTTTTGAACGGAAGTAGCTACGCTTCCGGGGTTTGTACCATTCGAAAGCTCGTGCCGAAGCGGTCCAGAAAATTCCCTTTAAAAACTCTGAGACAGCGGGAAAGTGCAGTTTCAAAACTCAATAGAAAAGTCTATGGGAATAAATAAAACCACACGTTTCCCGCGCTACACGCGGCGGGATTTAGTCACGCGCTCAAACTGGGCCAAACACGTGCGCAGTACCTCTGAGACAATTGTAAACAAAAAGCAGTCGTAAGTTTGGTGACTTCGTTTCTACCCTTCTGCTTGACATTCTGGTTCATTTTAGGCTCAGGAATTTGTTGCTATTCAAGGCTACTTAACAAGAGCAAGCTACAATGTGAGGTACGTTTGTATCGCGGGTTGCTTGTCCACTCAGATTTTCTTACCTGTTTAAATAGGGCCTATTTATTTAGAAACTCAGCCAATTTACTGTTTGCTGACCAAGATAATAAGATATACAATTCATCATAGACTCTATATGCCACTATTTATGCTTTAGCTGTCCATTACTCCTCATGTCTATATAGGTACAGTTCTCTATGGTTATGGTGATGCTATTTACCACCCTCCAAATTCAACTGCTGCTTGTATCTACCACAATTTCATGTCATCATAAAATTATATATATATTTATTGCACCTTTTATATTTTTAATTGAATATTTCCGCATCACGCGAGCGTTCTGTATTCTCCCATAATGTACGGTTTAAATTGTACGCTCCTTGTAGCGCGCGCGTAGCGAGTAAAATCAATGAAAATTGTATTGTAACCGGTTCAGAAAAATTTCAAAGAAGCAATAAATCACTTATCACACTCGTCGTACAATATGGGAATGATATTTTACTCTCACGCCACATTTTCACTCGCCTTTGGCTCGTGAAAATATTTTGCGTGCTCGTAAAATATTTTCCCATATTGTACTCTGACTCGTGCTATAAGTATTATATATTGTACATGTCATTATATAATTATATTAATTGTCAATTTTTTTTGTATAATTTAAAAAAAGTTGAAATTTAACAAGTAGATAGAAAATACAGTAAAATCATGAATAAAATGATATGAATGATTCAGTGTGAAGGACAAAGTAATACTGGAATGTGTGTGGCCATAGCTAAAGTGTAGGTGATGTGCTGGATTCTTCACATTTACTGTTGAGTACTTCAGAAATTCGTCACACCAAGAAATAAGAATAGAGTTTAAATACACGCTTAAGCACACAACAATCAGACTTACTTTAGGATTCATTCAGCCGCGGTCCTGTGTTTCTTTCCTCTAAGCTTTGTAGCTCCAGATAACACTCCGCAACCTTCAACCAGTTTTAGCGCACAACTAGAAGCTCGTACAAACTATAAACTACGAGTGATTAGTTATAACTGGGCATATATTGAATACAGCCGCGGAAGAAACTGCCATAGCTTCTTTTTCATTTCAACAAGTAAACTTACGGTAATAATGCGCACCTTGGACCCGCCCCGTTTTTACTGTGGGCGTCGACCTTTTCGCGTGTTTGAGCTACTACTGTCATGTGACCTTAATTGGTCTCCGGTTTCGCCAAGTGCATTCCT
>WLWD01006323.1_pt1 | contig 43047 bp, 23 predicted proteins | sample 6712731 | NCBI WGS metagenome assembly WLWD01 (sample SAMN12718690, study PRJNA576275) | sponge metagenome | isolation source: marine sponge | host: Mycale hentscheli | place: New Zealand: South Island, Marlborough, Capsize Point | collected 2014-11-01 | reverse complement strand
CCTACTTTATAGCTGTCTTTTTATCAGTAGCTACAAATTAAATTGCACTTAGTAATTTTTAAGTTTAGACCAGCAAACTTGTGGATGTATTGGGCATTAGCAGCCATCGCTCAAACTTCAGAAATAAAATCCTTAAAGACAAGCGCCCAGTGAGATGAGGACTGCTAGTTTTGATGGCTTGATACATTAAAATGCTACATCATATTTAGTCGTATTTGTCGTTGTTGCTTTTACTATTGATGTTTTTTTTTTACCTTGTAGAATCGAGCACTTCTAATTTTGTTCTTAACCAATGTAGCTACTTAATTCCTATCTGTGAACAGTACCAGTTCTTCAGCCTCATATAGCAAAAATATTTGACGTGTTAATTACAAGCATAAAACATAATATCATAGTTGCATAAGGAGGAACTTTATGCTAATGTATTTTATGGAGAGTGTGACCCTTTAATTAAAGTCAGCTCAATGTGTTTTAAAATAATCAGCTCAATGTGTTTTAAAATAATACACTTTAAATTAGTATAAACAATATCAGCATCGAGCAGATACTTGATTCTGAATATCAATCATCCTTTTAAAATATTATAAAATGATTGCATTACACTATGATTATTAATTAAAAGGAGCTCCTAACACCTAAAATGAGGAAACAGAATTTCCAGCACCAGCCCCTGCGCCTGGATTTGTGGTGCAACATAGCATTATTTCATTGGTCTTTGAGGAAGATCAAGTCAAAAAGATAAAGAATTTGTTTGGGTAAGGGTTTACAAAAGCCCTGACAGTTGCTATAAGCAGAGTGTTGGAAAGAGGAAAGAGAAGGCATGGAGAGGGAGAGAGAGGGAGTGGGTTGGCCGGGCAAGGTGTGTGTGAGTTAAGTAGTGTTTGTATAGGTTTTCCTACAGTCGATGAGACAACTGTGAAGCAGACTTGCCTGAGACAATGAGAAAGATAAGAAAAATCATTTGAATGGAACAGTTAGCTTTGGTGTCTCCAATCTACAACAGCAGTTGGCTTTAGTATACACAATGGGGTTATTCATTCTGTTAATTTTATTTGGAATAACCACAAAGAAGTTTACATAGTTTGTTCTCTCCTGTTTTATCAGCTGGTGTAACATTTGCCAAAAGCTGTCCAATACAAACTGATTCTTTTTTTTTTTTTCTTTTTTTTTTTTGTTGCTCTTTTTTAATCCTGCCTCCACTATATATAAAATTCTGTTGAGCAATGTTTTTTCATGCAGTGAAATATTGTATAGTGAGATAATGCCTAATACATTACACCACACCTGCTCTCAAGTTTTTATAACCAGATTTGGTCACAAACAAGTGAAGTAGCTTACTTGCTACCAATTTTATCTACTCCAGCAGCTGCCAGGATTGGATTATAATTCTAAATCTTGATGCATAATATAAATATAATATACATGTATGTTACATAATATTATACATATATATTTGTAGCACACCAAAATTTTTGAAATATAATTTATCATAGAACTACAAACTGACTTCATACATGATTTTGATTGCTGTGTAGAAGAGAACTACTGAATGCTATAAATACTACACTAATAACCAACAAAAGTACGACATATACTACTGTAATATAAATTCATAATCGTAGATAGTATACTTGTCTGGCTGACAGACACACTGCTAATACCACAACCTATAGTCTATCACACCCTTACCAGTCAGACTGCTTGCTCGGCAAAAACACAATATATTTGCACATAGCACTTCAGCTACAACAAGAATCGACATTCAGCTAATTGATCGCAATAATAATAATAATAATAATTAATAATAATAATAATAATAATAATTAATAATAAAAATAATAATAATAATTAATCATATTATTAAAATGAAGCAACAAAGGTGTAAACCCTCAGCGCTATTCTACACTAGCTAGCTATAAAATCATTTCTCAGACTAACCAGGTTTCAATATAGCGGTGCAATGAAATCGGTATATGTAAATACTGTATTTACAAGAGAAGCTAAAAATGCAAGGGACATTCACTGATAGTTTAATGCTGCAAACTCCAATACAAGCACTACTTAACAAAGCAAAACGACCACATTCTGCAAGAAATTATTTGCTCATATGATTACGAGATGAAAAAAAGGGGCATCACCCACAAAAGCTAGTATCTACACGAAGCTGATAGCTTCACATTTGTCAAAAATTAGCCCAAAATTAGCACAATAAAAAGATATTAAATTTAAGTTCATACAAAATAAATGGTTAATTGTCAGTAATCCCTGTGGAGTTGTATTTCAGAACAAGTAGTCCGACTTTTTTTCAAAGCCAGTCAAAGTCAATCATGTCCCAAATGAAAAAAGTTATTAAGAAATAATCAATTGTATTTAAACTGGATTGAAATGCTGAGCTGTCAAAAATGCATAACAGACAGACCAGATGAGTATTATAACCACCTCGAACATGGTTAACAAAAAAATTTAATAATCAGCATCATCGTCATTGTTATTAGTTATTATTATTATTGTTTTTATTATTATTAGTACATGTGACCGTGCTATTCGGGATTAATAACATGATTGAAATAGCATGAGGCAAAGCCGAGTGCTATTTTAATAGCTTTACTAGTGCTATTGATCCCTAATAGCACAGGTTACCCCATGTTATCACTCGCTAATAGTAAGGCCAGTTTTTTTTAATCATTTGCACTTGTAGCTAGCTACACTGTACCATTTACTCACTATCTCCGTATTTTAGGATTAGCTTCCGCTGAAACTTTGTTTCAACCTACGGCTCCTCCAAATCTGTTGTAAAACATCCATCTCATACAGGTAGAGCTTCTGCAGTAAACAATGACATTGTCTCCAACTAGAAACTACTCGAACTTTACATTTCCAAAGATAATGCTGCACGCATGCGCACTTACCCATACTATTTCACTTAGCTACCATGGTATTTCACTTAGTTTCCACTTAGTTTCCGTGTTATTTCACTTAGTTACGTGCTAGTTCACTTTCCCCGTGCAATTTCAATTGAACAGCGATTTTTTGCATACATTTTTAATTTATGCTCCGTACTATTATTATTATTATTATCATGTTACTATTATTATTGAATTTGCTAGACAAAATCCATTGAACCATAGCCTAGGTTTCCTGGTTGACTGTTTTTCTTCAATAAAGCCGGCACCGCTAGCAACAGCCAAAAAATAACAGCAAACGGGACAGAGGTGATAAGTAGGACAACAAAAACACTTCCTTCCTCTCACACTTCACCACGGCCAGGATTGCCGAAGCCAAGGGCATCACATGGCTTTAACTGGCTAATCAAACACAAGGAAGCCACAACAGGTGCCCACTGGGCCACTATCAAACCACCACAGAATGAGTCCCTTAATATTGGTTAGTTCCACCCCCATGCAGGCTGTTCAATCAATGGACTATGCACTTCCGTGGCTAGAAATTGCATGTGGATAGTTAAAAAATAATAGTTATATTGCTTGCTTTACGGAATTTGTTCAGCTATTTAACAAATAGCCACAAGTACACAATGACATACTAGCCTACAGTGTCTGTAGTTTATATAGAAAAGAAAATCAGGGGCAGATCAAGGATTGCAAGAGAGGAGGGAGGGAGGAGACCAGGGAGGCTGTTGGAGGTCAGTAGAATTCGCTGAAGTTAAAACATTTGCAGACAATCTCTTTGTAGCTTCACATACATTTTTGCCGTGATGCTAAAACTCGCCCTAGCAAATTTACAACCAGTAGCTCCAATGATTCAAAAATGGCAGACTATAATTATTGTACTTCCTTACAACTGATAGAGCCACCATTGCAAAAGGCTGCAACTGAGAAGCTAGAAAGAATGACTGTCAACATAACCACATAAATATTTTGCTCCAAAAATAAAAAATAAAATGATGAGAGAATTAACCATCATGCCCTAGTAACTATCTCCAGATCTACCATGCTACATGAGACCTTGAATGGAATTTAACCTCAATGATTTTCGCACTCATTCATGCTCTCCTTGTCCCATTTGTAGCCGCTAAAAGCATGGCTCATTTACATCCTCCACCTGTACCAACCAAAACCCAATAAACTCAAGCTGCTCTACATTACCTCAGTCCACTGGGTGGCCACATAAATATACTAATGCTCACATCTGCAACAATTAAGTTTTAATGGTCAAAAATTCAATTACTAAATACTTGATTGCATAATCTACCACAAAAACTACCACATTAATCTAACATTCCATTGGATTTATTAGATATAGTTAAATAGTGGGAGTGTGCACAAGCAAAGTCACTGTTTTAGTTCATACATACTAGTTCACATTTTTCTAAGCACTTATTGATTTTTCTAGCTCATACCTTCTTCTGTTTTCTCCCCTTCAGTCTCAAGTTGAGTGCTAGTCACAGCTGGTTTATTTTCATCTACTCGGCCTCCACTGGAAGCACTGATTGCAGTCTCACGCTACCCAAATAAACATAATGTACATTCCAGTTAACACAGATTTCAATTAATTGACTATAACATTGTGCAAGCTGTCAAAATGCCAAAATAACATAATAGCTATATTGATAAGAAGTTTGCTTAAAATTTAAAATTGGTGGTGTGAACCAATACCAAGTGCTAACATAGCCTAGCTACATAGTTCCAACAATATTACTTTTACATACATTATCATGTAACATGAATGAAGAAAGTCCTTACTATGAGCTACATATGTACATGTGAAGAAATGTTATAATTGTCTTAGCTCAAGTATACAAGAAGGCAAGCTGTACAACACCACATCAGGTAAGCCATTAATCAACCCCTGGTTTTGTTTGTTTGTTTGTTTGTATTGCATTTTCATTAAAGTGTACATACGTAGAGCTCAAACTTCACTCTATCATCAGACAGAACTGGTGTATTTAGGAGTGCAGGGCTGCTGGAGTAGAAGTGTATTCACCATTTAACAGCTCACTGAATCAGTATATATCTCTTTCAATGGCACTTAAGAATACATGTTAACTGAAGCGACGGGCATTGAATTTACAGGCAGCAAAAGTAACCAAACTTCAAGCATTACCAACTCAACTCTGCAAATTCGAATTCCTTGCTAAATCACTTGTTCTAACAATTCATGCACGCAATCTATACATGTAGAGTGAATTTGTGAACTGTAAGGCACAAACCTAAAAGAAGTATCGGAAACAGATGGGTAAGGAAGGAGTGGGGCTAGCAGAATATCAATGTGTGGAATAGGGTTAGAAAATACAAATGTGTGATGGAAACATTGTACTAGCAATCTAGTTTACGTTATGAGCACACCTACTGATGATAGAGTGATGTTTAATTGGTGAAGAAATGAAGTACGAAAGAGAGAGAATATCAGATCTAATATGTAAAGAAGTATTGAGCAATACAGCATACTTGTTGTTGGAAGTCAAATTAGCAACAATATACAGTAGCTTATTGTATGAAACAGAACTCCGTACCAACTCAGCAACATTTATAGATTTGTTCCAGTCTATAGACTAACATTAATTGATGTTCCACTAAATCCATGCCAACTAGAACATTGTGGTTTGTTTGTGCCTTATAATTAATATATTTATGTGGCTTATAATATGTGGCTTCTAACTAATATATTTATGAACTCAATTATTATTGTATTATTGTTAACATGCACTTTAACCTGTTCACTGTCAATAGAGCCACATCGCTCTGTATTTTGTGGGGGGGGTCTTCAATTTGATTATCCTATTCATAGTTTTTGTTGCTCTGATGTGGTAACAAGAGCACCGGTATTTTGTTATTGTTGTTTTAATATGGCTACTAAAAGACTTGCAATTAAGCGTCTGTCCACCCGAATTTCCTTACAGTATGGGGTTCTGAAGCTGTGAACCAGCAACTAGAAGGTGATCAACTATGCACTCTGCCTGAACTCCGTAGCATCAAAAATTGAGCTTCAGTAAGTATCGTTAATAACAGTAAGTGTGATTTTAGCTCTTCTTTGTGCAGGCTAATATAGTTCTTTATACATAATAGTAAATAGTTTTGTCTATTTAAATTTTCATCTCTTGCTGTATTTCTAAAGAAATAAAAAAATATTATATTAATGCATGCAGACTACGGTGCCCCTACTGACTAATCTCATGATTAGCTGAGCAAACATATTATTTTACTATTCCATAAGGCCACAGTGTAAGTTCAATGACGTGACATGAATAATAATAATAATAATAATAATAATAATAATAATAATAATAATAATAATAATTCAGGGGTCAAGAGAACTTTGGCAAAAATTCGAAACGTCGAAAGTTTAATTAATATAATATTGGCTGTTAGAATGAGAAAATTTGCAAATAACTATTTCAGCCGAGAATGACTGAATCAACAACAACAATAATAACAATAATAATAATAATAATAACAACAACAACAACAACAACAATAATAATAAGTGAGAGGAGTTTATAGTAAAAATAAATATTTGTTTTTGAGCATGATGAATACAGTGTATTTTTTTTTTCTTCATTAATCCCATGCGACTAAAGAACCGGCTAAATTTATACAAAATAAAGGAACATTATACTATCCAGAATAAACACTTAACCTTCTCTTTTTATGTCCTATAGTCATGTAGCTGTAAATTCACGCATCTACATACATTCCTGTTTTTGATCTACCATAACCCTCTCCCCATATGTTTCTAGTAGTCAAAACAAATTCACTTTTACACATCAATGTAATGGAAAAGATAATGAGCATCAATTATATTTATACAAGAGTGTATATACAAGAGTGTGGATCTAGCCCTAGCCCTCCCTAGCCTATAACTCTTCAGTGCTCCAAGCAGCTAAATCAAGTCTTCCAGAATCCATAAATTTAATACACCCACCTGAGGATGGTTGCTTCTGCTGGATGAAACTCGACTACTGCCCGGCCTCTTTTTCCCATCCTCCACTACATTGAGAGTGGCCAGTTCTTTTCTGAGTTCTTTCTCTTCTTCATCTTCTTCCTCCTCATCAGACACTGTTATCGCACTGGCTATAGATTCTGTCATGGAAATGCTGGATCTATGTATGCAACATACAAAAACATTGCCTACATAGCTTTAAGTAGTAGATTTCTCTCTAAAGCTATCTGCATACAAATACTTCTTGTTTTCCCATTCTTTAACCAACAGATTTGGTAAAAACTGGCTGGTATCATAGATTGACTGGATTAGAAGCATGATATTTATTAAAATCTCTAAATACCCTCTATTTTAAATAACTCACCGCAATCATGGAATACATTGTATTCCATACTAACATGCTGCAATTCATTAAACCCTCTCACCGTCTTTTTAAAAATCTACTATTAAACAATGGCCCACTCTTGTGACCATACTGATAAAATTAGCGAGTATTTTAAGTATTTCAAACCGTTCATTAGCACATTATTGGCTATTGCTTGAGTGAACTTGGAAATTGTCAAATAACACTGAGAGCAATTGAAGGGTTACAATAATAGCTAATTTTCTCATTCTAACAACCAATATTATGTTAAACCTAATGTTTCGACTTCTTGCCGAAGTCCTCTTCAGGGGTCAACTAGTCAAAACGTCAGGTTAAGTTTAATTAACATAATATTGGCTGTTAAAACAAGAAATTTCGCTATTATTATAATTATTTCAGCTGAGAATGACAGAATCATTGAATAGAAGGGCTAAGTAGCCTTTTTCAAAAGTTATATTGTTTAGCTTATTTAGTCTTGCTTTGGAGCATTGCTTTCAAATGAACTTAACAAATTAGGACAATTATAGCAAATACACTTTGTGGATTAATTGTTTTAAAAATATTGTTTTAAGTCAAAGGACCCTTCAGGTGTAAAAGGAGGAATTACACCTAACTAAGTTTCACACCACATGCCATGGGGAAAATAACAACTTTGCCCCAATACTCAAGTGTGATATAACTCGCATCATTTCAGGCATGTCTTCCTCATTCCCACCTCTGCATGTCTATTGCATACCTTGACTGAGAAGATTTGTAGGTGTGGCACTGTGGAGAGAGAAGATCAAAATCCAGTTGGATCATTTTGACAGCCACATCTTCATACAAGAGTCTTCTGGGTACCTCAAAACTAATTTTCAACATGTTTTCAAAAGCAACTTCTGCATATCTGAAAATGCACACATAATATCTTGTTAGAAATCTAGTCAGCACATTATTGTAAAGTACTAATTTGCATATTGCTGTCTAAAAATCCAATAATTCAAGTGTACAGGTGACAATTTGCTTACAGTTTGTCTCTACTTTGAACAGTCCGAAATGAATTTACAGATGTTTCAAGGTTGTTAGAACAATTTAATTGACAACCCAATGATAAACACTCATTAAGCCAAATAGATTGCAAATAATTTATTATAATAAATTATACGGATTTGGTAAGCCACCCCTATAGTGTTTACACTGATCATAAACATACTTGTATCACTCAGCTATATATACCAACTAATGTTTCACGAAACAACTACTCAAGTCAACAACCAATGTGAACTATCAGCATGCCACCAGGCAAGTCTTCACCTCATAGTGTAACAGACGGCTACTAGTTGTTTATTGATTATATTTTCCCCCTTTTTTTTTAAGTGGCTTTTAACGAAAACTTTGCATATAGTAAAAAATAGATATAGCTGTCATTAAAAAAAAAAACGGGATGTCCAGCAGTGAGGATGTTCAATTAAGAATGCTTTGAGGTTGATTCAGAGGTCTTTAAGAGTGAGGAAGAATACGCACAGCATGGTTTGCAGAGCTTCATTAAATGATCAGGCTCGCTGTGTCACAGAATATGCATGAACCTGCACATTTCACACTGAGCTTCCCCTGCCTGCATTAGGGGCTCTAATTAGGAGAGTAGGGTGTTGAGTTTTTTTAAATTATCACAGAAAAGGACTGCAGAATTGAAAAATCAGACATACATGTTGTGTTTAGTTGCAAGCTGACCAAAAAAAAAACGATATTAAAACAATAGCAAATAATTATAGTTTTAATGCAAAACTCCAATTTCTAGCACTCAATTAGCTTTTCAGCATAAAGTAAAAATACCACGGGCAGATAGAATTTATTTGCTCACATAATTGTGACGTGACAATATGGGGGCGTTACCCACAAAACAGATACCTATGCACAGCTGACAGCTTGCTTTTTTTCGTCCGTAATTAGAAAACATAACACAATAAGAGGTTTTAAATCGTCTTTCTGATTAAGTTCATACTTTAATCATCAGTTAATTGTTAATCGGAGCGTGCAGATAAACAGACAGACAAACGGACAGGATGACTACTATAACCCTCTTGCACATGCATGCTGAGGGTTAACAACACTTGGCAGTACTCTTGATACTGTCTGCTTCTTGTATTGCTCCCTATCTGTGCAGACTTACCTGGGGTCTTTGGCCACATTGCCCCACAAGCAGTAGGTCAGCCTGTCATCCCCAGTCCGAGTTTCCACGAGAATGTTGTGCCCATCAGGATCCAGAATCTCCTTAGAGTCACTCATGATACACTCCATTGTGCAGTGATCCAGACTGGTCATCATTGAGGTCCTTATTGTCTCAAGAATCTGCATGACATTAAAATGCATTATTAATTATTTCAAAGAGATTTGAAAATTGCTTTAAAACAGTGTTAACATGCTAAAGCCAAAAAGGAAATAGCATATATATTATACACTCTTACTTCAATTACACTAAGCACTACCCTCAAGCATATCCAAAGTGTCCCTTACCTTTTCATATCTGCAGATGTCTTCAGGAGTAGGATCTGGTAACCCATCTCCACATATCAAAGGTTCTGTATCATCACAAATCTGTCCAACCAAAACAAAACCGGCAGAACAGTTATTTATAAATTGAACACACCTTATCCTCACTTTAGATAGGGTGACAAACTCCTCCATGATACTAGGCAAATCTCCTTCTCTCTGCCTCTCCTGGGATAGCGATAGGTAAGTGTTCATGCTTATTTCATCTGATGGGTGAGGAGAACTGTTACCAGTGAAGGACTCCCACTACGTATATCATCATGTAAATGACACATGACACACACACACATGCACACACACACACATAAGCACACACACACCAAAGTCAATTAATCATCATTCACATGTTAATTTGTTTGCTTGTTTCGTTGGTTGGTGTGTTTTGCTTTGTTCTTGTTCCCAATTTTTTTTACTATAATGAAGAAGAGAGGGACTTTAGATATCAAAAAAACTGAAACAATCTATTATATAGTATTTCTATTTGTGCAGAGCTCAAATAGCAACTATTTTTATAATTTTATTCAGGAATCATTATGAAAAAGATATCCTCTAGCTAGACTACTGCAACCCAATAGAACATAATACTCAAAACTCCATGCAGTGTGCTTGAGGTTTATTCAAAGAAAATTTAATAATTTTGATACAAGTAAGTCCCTATAAAATAAGACTATAATATTAGGTAGATCTCCAAAGAGCACTAAGTAAATGTAACACGTGCTTCCCCTAACTTTGTCATCACTGTTTGCTTTGTCTGGATGGAAGACTGTCACCACATTCCTATGGGGTAAGCTATCGTCTTACCATAGACGCGGGTTGTTCATATTTGCAAACAGTAAGGAAATGGGCACATAATAAAAAAAAATTGGCACTTAATGAAAAATTGGTGCTTAACAGTGAGTGGTAACCTAAACACTGGTCCATAACAAAAACAAAGAGAGGACACTTATAACAGTCTGCGTCACTGGTAATTCTTATGTAATGCTTCCCACTACATACCATAATGTAACTTACTCACACCAATATCGCTTCCTCTATAATCTCTTCCATTCCATGCAAAATCAAATACATGGTGGACTCCGAAGTAATGGAAGTTTTAAATCTCCCCACCCCCCACTACCCCCTCCCCTCCCAAATCACAAAGGGTAAGGTTGACATAGATCATAATTATAATGATATTAAATCCAAACGCACTATACACTTAGACTGCCATGTAGATCAGAATGTAAGGCCATTGCACTCATGTGAGATGAAGCAACCATCCAAACACACTATACACTCATATTAAATCACTACTGTAAAACCTCTACTGTAAAACTTCTCTACAAAGACAATGCTTGGGGCCAAGTCATAAACCCTTACAGGGGCGGATGCAGCATTATAGAGGGGGGGGGGGGCGAAAGTTAAGTGGAAACTTGACCACACCCATTTTATCACACCCACTAATTATTTTTTTTGGTTTCTTTCTGAATATTTCAATTTGTTACATACACGAAAAAAATTACACTCACTGACAACAATAAAGAATTAGTCAAGAATTTATTGAAGCGAGTTATATAGTCATAATACCATCCGTCTTGGATGAGAATTCATCCACCACTTCCTCTGAAGTAATTTCAATGTCACGGTGGTAATATAGCATTGCCAATCCATTAAGACGGTCTTGTCCCATACTACTCCTCAGTGAAGTCTTGATCAATTTGAGCATGCTGATGGAACGTTCACATTCACAGCTTGTAACTGGCAATGTGCCCATTATACATAAAAGAGTGTGAATATTGGGAAAGAAATCACAATCTGCATGTACCAGGCTTTTCTCTGGAGTACAAAGGCTTACAGCTAATTCAGAGTCAGCTTTCCATTTGTGCTGCCACAGGTCGAGCTCTGAATTGGATCTTTAGACTGAACTCTCTTTGACATTTTCACATTACAAACTGGCAATCTTGCTATCATAAGGCAATGTTAGTAGAATGCTAGCACAATTAAGTGGTCATGGTGTAAACGAAGTACACTAACCACACAAAGAAGTATTAAATGCTGGCTGTATTACATGTTTGTGCCTTGTGTGTATCACATGTCGGTGTGTGTGGTGTGTGTGTAAGGGAGGGGGGGGGGGGGGGGGCCAGGGCCCCCTGGGCCCCCCCCCCCCTGGATCCGCCCCTGCCTTATAGACTCCTTTGAGAAGTTATTTTCCATCTTGATAGATGCATTTTGTTTCACTCATATTCGTTGCTGTTGAGTCAGGCTGCTTTGGGGAGGTCCACTTGCATTCCACACCAAATCATGTCATTTCTAATCTGCTACTCCCAATATTAGAATTGAATTATGTAATAAACGATGACATTCCATGACACACAAAGTCTACAGTTCTACCACAACCACTTTGATAATAAGCATCAAAGGTGTAAACCCTCACGCTACTACACACTAGCTAGCCATTAAATCATTTCTCAGACCTCAAGGCACCAATATAGCTGTGCAGTGAAAATAGTAAATGTAAATGCTGTCTTGATAAGAGAAGCTTAATATGCAAGGGGCACTCAATAAGAGTCTCAATGCGAACTCCTTCCAACAGCACTCGATTAACTTCTCAGCATAGAGCATAACTCGCATACTGCAAGAAATTAATAGCTCATGTGATTACAACGTGATGAAAGGGGATGCTATCTACAAAAGCTATAACCTATGCAGAGCTGATAGCTTCATGTTTTCTCAAAAATCAGACTGTAATTTAAAAAAAGTAGCATAATAAAGGGTCTTAATTTATAGTTCTGAGTAAGCTCATACCTAAATCAATGGTTAATTATCAGTAATCTCCAAAATTAGTGCATGACAGACAAACAGACAGAATCAGAGCATGACAGACAGACAGACAAACAAATAGAACAACTACTACTTGAGCACAAATGGGAGCGAGCCTTAAACTACACTATTGTTATTCAAACTACTAAAATAAAGTCGAGTTGTTAAATTAGGCATATACGGTAAAGGGGATTCAATGCCATAGTAACCACTCCCCTCAACTGTTTGAATTGAAATAGAAGCAACAAAATCAAGTCACGTTATTTAAATTTTTCTTTGTGATATTCTTAATAGTAGTTGTAACGCACAATACTTTCACACAACTGAACATACCTACGCAAGACTTACCTTCGTAGTTCGTCTAGTGGACAATGAATTTTCCAGTAAATGCTGTTGAGTAGGGCTTATAACTGTGACAAATAGCGACTAACTTGAATTAACTGCACACGCAAAAGAATTCAAAGCGGTACACAATTCAATTTCTAAGGTGATACGGGTAATGGTCGCTAAATAAATACTGTTTAGTGAAGTTTGGAACGGGGTCGAACGCGGAGCGAACACAAAAATACGGAGGGTCAAAGTACAAAATGACATACGTACGTCCATATATATAAATAAACAAACATCCCCGATTTTCAATTGTGTTACCCCTGTAAGTGTCTCGCTCGCTACGCTCGCTCGCCAATAACCCTTTTGTGCATGTGTGCTGAGGGGATTAACAATACCAGCAGGAAGACTTAAAACAAGCTTTTTCTAACCTGCAACTTGTCTAATTGTTCTCTTTTCCATTTAACCAGCTCATTCTGCTTAAACTGCAGTTCCTCATTCAGTCTTTCTGTGACTTCTGCAAACTTTTGCTCTTCCTCAGCTTTCTGCCTTTGTTTTTCTTCTTTGACCCTACGTCTTTTTTCTTCAATCTCTCTCAACCTCACCTCGGCAAGCCTTATCTGTTCTAATGGGGATAAAAAAATTAGTGTTAAGTAGCTACAGAACGAATAAAATTTATGCTATGATTAATCAAACAAAAATTGTAACACATCAGAAGCAACTACAGTACATGGCTAGCATAATTGATTTGTTTTATTTGTTGTTTGTTCTTGTATATTTAACTATTGTGGCATAAAATTTTGTGAGTGCATTCTCAGCTTCAGTAATATCAGGTGCACACAAAGTTGATAATAACCATTCACTTAGCAAATGCTCACTGATTATAATTTCTTAGCTAGGAATTCATTTTACACCTAGCTATTTCCTTTAAGCAGGATCGACAAAAATACCTTCTTCCCTAGCTTTCCGCTCCAATTCCTCTTTTTTTAACTTCTCTTTATTGTCTTTCTTTTTAGGCCCCTGCAATATTCGTATAAGTGAAACCATTTACAATAACAACGTAAGAGTTAACTACCATTTCAGTAAGACAGTCTGAGTACACTTTAATCCAAACTTTCCAACTAATGCGCACCCCGCTGAATAACGTTGCTATAGCAATATCATGAATATTATTACACGTTATAATCGTCTGCTGCTGATTAGTTCAATTTCATGAATCAGAATATTTAATCAACTACAACTGGAATGAACAGTATAAAATGACACAGAAAGTAACTAAAAACTAAAACAAAAATTAATTGTGGAAATTGAGAAGATTAGAAGTTCAGTGTTCTGAATTTGGTGCCATGGGCTCTACTTTATTTTCCTTCTCAGCCAGATCATGTGATTGCTGCTCATATTTGGGCCTCTGATTGCTATATAAAAAAAAGAAGATAACACAATAACAAAGAGCACTGTGCCCAACCTGGAAGTACTACACACCAACACAAGAAAACATGGATGGCCTGAAGTTAAGGGTTTGTGAATCTGATAGCTAAACAGGGCCCGGAGTTCTACCAAGCAGCACTCATAGCAGAAATGTACAGCTCCAGAATTAGTGTGAGGGTTGCCCTACCTTTGATAACCCAGCAATTAAATATATTTATTGTGTACTGAATTGGCCTATTGAGTGCCTTTATGTAGAAAATGTATTGAATTGGAAAGTATCGTATGCCCACGATATTCCACAGTAAAGGGAAGTCCGAAGTTATTGTGTTGGGTTATTGTGTTCCCCTAAGCTTCACTTTTACGCTTATTGCATCCCCCTGAGGGTCTGCTAATTCTATAATACCATTCTGTGCCAATTACCTCAATTTGGTTAAATAAAATAGCTTCATACGAACAACAACAAAAAAAAATCAATTGTGGAAATTGAGAAGATTAGAAGTTCAGTGTTCTGAATTTGGTGCCATGGGCTCTACTTTATTTTCCTTCTCGGCCAGATCATGTGATTGCTGCTCATATTTGGGCCTCTGATTGCTATATAATAATAAAAAAAAGATAACACAAGGGTTTGTAAATCTGATAGCTAAACAGGGCCCTGGGTTCTACCAAGCAGCATTCATAGCAGTGGTAACTTCATAGCAGAAATGTACAGCTCCAGAATTAGTGTGAGCAGGGTTTCATCCAGGGGGGGGGGGACAGGGGGGGTTTTGACCCCCCCAGTCAAAATGCCAGGGGGGGATATCCCCCCCACTTTTTTACCTACCTACAAAAAAGTCATATTATATTGGAAAAACAATCAGAGTTCAGTATTTGAGTGATTGGTTGAAGTGACCTGACTAAACTATGTGAAGCTTTATTCCAATGGCTGTGCAGAGGTAGTCAGCAATCTGCAGCAGCTGCTTTTTTTTTTTTTTTTTTTTTTTTGCTTTTTTTTTTTTTGCTAATGGGGTTAATTGATAGCTGTACTTTCAAGGGCAAAAAAAAAGTGAAAAGTTTACTCAGTGTATTTCTGCTTAGTTGTGAGATTAGGGAATCTATTATTTTAGATAGCAAAAAGTATTACTTAAAAGTATTACCTAGTCCACTTTAATTTTGACCCCCCCCAGACAAAAATTTCTGGATGAAACCCTGGTGAGGGTTGCCCTACCTTTGATAACCCAGCAATTAAATAATTTATTGTGTACTGAATTGGCCTATTGAGTGCCTTTATGTAGAAAATGTATTGAATTGGAAAGTATCGCATGCCCGCGATATTCCGAAGTAAAGGGGAAGTCCGGAGTTATCGTGTTAGGTTATTGTGTCCCCCTAAACTTCACTTTTATGCTTATTACGTCCTCTGAGGGTCTGCTAATTCTATAATACTATTCTGTGCCAATTACATCAATTTGGTTAAATAAAATAGCTTCATATGAATGCAGAGACTTTTTATTACTAGCTATGAGTAGCTGTTGAGGAGTTTTAAACCCAGAATCTCTTATGATGTTGTATTGTTGTGATGGTCTTTTGTCAGATGTCTATCCAAACTTCTTTGAATGGAAGTAAGAGTGCTTGGTTCATACAGACTACCGCATGCATTCTGCGAGAAGTCTGCCTTAATTCTTTGGGTGGAATATTCTCAATTTCGCTTTTCATTTATCCCTTTGCACCAGCGACACCACATTCTCAAGTCGGGTAATGTTGTTTTGCTCGCCTAAAGACTTCTGTAATTCCTCCATTGTCAAGACTAACCGATTGTTCGCTCTCAATGCTACAAGATGGCGGTACTTCTTGCCTTTCACATTCCCTTTCTACTCCACCTCGAATATTAGAGAAAATTTTTTCAATCATCAGGGGGAAAAAAAAAAAAAAAAAAAAAAAAAAAAAAGAATCGAGACTTCTTGGCAACATCCATTACATTAGCCACTCAGTTTCTATGCCATTCGCGCATGATCAGTACACAATAAATTGATTAATCATTGGATACCGTGGGAATATCACTCGTCTGTCGGTGCCATTCACGCTAGCCAACAAGACTCGTGATATTCTGCGGTATAAAATGCTACCTCCGACAGTATGGTATGTGTAAATAATATGTGGGCTACATCTAAATGCCTTCTTTTGAGAAAATACTGTTTGCATGATATCAAACTATATATTTCTTACCCGATCATAACATGTCGTGGAAGTCGTCGTTGCTGCATGAGCTTCTGAGTGCATGGAGAGACTAACATATCTGTTGGGCTATTGAAGTAACTCCTAAAAACACATAATACTTTCATAATAAGACATGAGAAAAACATGAGTAAATTGTGGTAATTGTTAATAAATTTATAATCAGATTGAAAGAACTTCCAAGGTAATTTATCTGTACTACCTATCACCATAGTAAAGTGTATGCAGATAACTAGTCATTCATGAACTAACAATCGCAGGCAAAATAGAACTTAACAAATATCACACAACTCCAAATCAAAAACAACTAAATCAAAAACAGGAACCAACTATGAATGAGAGTACCTACACTGGCTCAAGAAATCTCCTCACACAATAAAAAAAAATCTTTCCAATGCCTAGGTTTTCATAGTACTCACAAACACTCCATTTTTAAGCCTCCTTTTAAGTCAGGCTAACCAGAGTAGGATAAGCATCAAGCTTTACTCCCTTCACCACCGCCACAACCACCGTATGGTGCTTTGAAGTAACGCCTCAGGAAAATCTTTGTTTATTCTCATTTGGTTTGCCTTATTTGAAGGCTACAACCTCCAAATGATAGCAAGTGAAGTTCAAACTTATAGTGGTGATATAGCATTCACGGTTGGGAGTTTTGGCTTACTCCAAAATGGTGACCGGGCGGTCAAGGCAGTAGACCTGGATTGGATTAACAATGACTTCATTTTAGATATAAATTCTAGTGGACCAGAAGGTGCATAAGATGCCTATGCCTACAGAAACCTTTCAACAACAAAGAGGAAGTTGCTCGGTGAAGGAAACCAGGCGTTTGACTACAGATTTAGAAGACAAAGAATTTGTGAAGAATTGTATGAGGATGAAGAAGTTATAGTTGGATTCTGAATTATCTTTAAACAGTCCAGTATAAGATATTCATTTTTTTTTAAATCTATTTGCAGTTCCATTCTCTTTTATGAACCTCTGCATCATGAAAAATAAAAAATAATTAAAATTTTTTTTTTCATCAGTGCAAGTATTGGTGAAAAAACAAACAAAAAAAGCAAATAACTTCCATTGAGGCAAAAATGATTCCTGACAAACTTCAAAACTGCATAAACCAGCAAGAACTGATGACACTATATATTAACTACATTACTCAAACATTGTTGAGCAGTTAGAATAATCCAAAAAATTTGTGAAATGGTACAGGTGTTTGATTCAGCCCTCACTAAAGTGGTTGCTAAGGCAACACCTAGAGGAAATTTCTAGAGCTGGACTCATCCTTGCTCGTATGTTTGTGAATCTCTAAGTTTTTGTCTGACTCCCTGTAACACTCTATACACCCCACTGTTTGTGTCTCCCTCTATATTGATTCAGTCACACCTCTTATTCAATAACTAATTATCACCTCCCCCTTTAGTATAGTTTTATCTCTGTATATCCCCCAGTTGTTACCAGTCTTGCAAGAAGTTGAAATAACTAGTTTCTGAAATCTAATCTAGCCACTGCTTAGCTACTATTCCTGTAGTGGGGTCAAGCGTGAGGGCCTTACAACCCCTATCCATAACGTTTGCCGCCCCAATAGGTAAAGTCTCCTTCATCATATTTAATTCAGATCACAATACTAAAGCTTCTAGTAAGACAGAAGTGTGAGTCCAATTGTGGCCTCTACCATAAATCAGAACGCATTACTGCAGGACTGCAACCACACATCAAATCATAATGAGCAGTACCTTTATGGTGGACGTTATATCTATTCAAACTCAATTACCGAATACTATAGCCAGAAACCACATAAGTGAATGAGGTGACCAACTATTGCAACAATGCTCTGTCACTTGACCAATAAAAAAAAGCATGTGTGTTGGGTGAGCACATTCAAACAGCAAATAGGCTCAGGTGAAGTATAAGAGTAGAAAGAAAGGCGTGACTGCAAACTTGTAAGTAAAAGTTCCTGACAATATTCCTTTCTTCAAAACTTAAAAAAATTATCAAACAAAATGTATTAAAAAAAAAAAAATACAAAATACAAATTGTCAAGTAATAAGGATATTTTAGTCTACCCACTTATAAACCAAGCTGATTTCTTAATATCACTAGAATACTTTATTTTTCACTTCAATGTTGGTGTACAATACTCTATGAACAGGACCATTCCAACATACCAGTTTCACTAATTGTAACTATGGTGGAGACACAGAAAACAACAATACAAGGAAGGTCGTTAAATCGTTAGTAATGTTGAACAGGGCACCAAGAATAGATAGTATGATTGAGGTCAACGACAGATCAGCATCAAGACTTTATTCTATCGTCAGATCAACCGGGAGTACATGTCTATACAATTGCCAATGAATGATGTGAATATTAGGGGGACAGGTGTGCCATTATAAGAGTTAGCCTCCTTCAAACAGTTTTATCAATGTTAGTCAGCAGATTAGGTTTGATAAGATTTACATAAATACAGACTAAGATCACTTGGGGTCCAACACAAGAAGAGTGAGCATTATTTAATAAAGACCCTTACCTCCAAAAACCATATGAAGTTTGGAAGAGTAGTAGGTAGCTAGTACCTACTTGTTTGATACGATGCCAGCTCCAAAAATCTTGAATATACATTAATTTCTCTCTACTCCCCTCACACCACACACATTTAGTACCCTGAAGTTATCCCTCACCTCTGGTTAATTGGCTTTTTGAACTCATTCTTTGGCGTTGGTCCCTCAGCCATTTTCATTTGAGAGGTCAGTGACACAGTTTTTTCTGATTCTGGAGTAACAGACATAGTTTTGAGTTGTGAAGGAGGGTTTATAATAGCCCAGCTAGGTCGATAGAACAGTTTGACTAAGTCCTCTCAGCAATGTTTTCGGTTAATAGCGCAATTTTTTTGAATTTACGGTGCTGCGTGTCCTATTGGTCAAACGAGCAAAGTGATCACGTGCTCCGTTGCCCCACAACCAATGATCAACCTCCGGTGTATGCATGCCGATGCTGTGTTGGATCCTTCTCGGAATTACCACAGGCAGGTAAAATTACTACCACTAGGCATGCGCATTACGTGCATTTTCTTGGAAGCAGCCGCCTGAGTTCCACCTTCCGAGAAACTCGGCTATTCTGGGGCACTCTTTCCAAGAAGAGTGATACAAAGTTAATGCACAACCTGCCCGCCCAATGAACCGAACTGTTAATAAAAGTCAAACCCAACTAGTCTTTACCTAGATTTCCTCGTTTTCACTCCTTTTCAAGAATCTCGTAGTCACCTTCGAGAATTGTGTTGTGTACTTTAAAGAGCCAGCAACCCACGTACAATGTAGATGGATATTGAAAATAGGATAGTGGTTACCACCACAAGATTTGTAAGTTGTATTGCCCTAGTATTTACTTCAAACTGAAATATTATGTTAGTATAATTGCATATTTGTGTAGCTATCCAGTGCCAGTTTAAGTAGTACTAATAGTTATAATTATGAAAAAAAATATTTCAAAAATTGAATACCTGGGTATAATATTAACAAACAAACAAAAGGAAACAAAGTTTGTTGGAGCATTGTGGAATTGCAAAGCAGTGTACTTGTGTCGGTGGGATGTTGATGACTATTGTAAAGAATAAGACTGAAAAAAAATGAAAGTGAAAGAAGAGAAAAATGCCAGAAGTTATGGTTAAAAAGGTGAGGAAAGGAATTGAGTGATTCAGGTACATTGGAAACTAAATGTTAATCTAAATGTGGTGAAAAGTGTTTATTCATCACTTGCATAAAGCTTGTTTAATCGCTTGCTAAACCTGTAGGTTAATCTTCCTCCCACTTGGTTCAGAATGTCTCTTTTGTAGTAGTAACGCAATGCCCTTGCTACTTTGTCATAGGTCATGTGTGGACGATTTCGGTGCTTGCCCCAGAGAGCAGCAAAGGCATTGGCATCGTGGAATCTGAACAACCCTTCCTTTCTGTTCTCCCAGTTCACCATGTAGTGATACGCTGGCTTCTTCAAGACTCTCAAAGTGAATTCCCAAAGTTGAGCAGATGTGGGTATATCTGGATTAACAAAAACAAAGGAAAGGTAAATGTAAATAATGCCTAAGATTCATAAGGTTGAGAGACCATGTTTATATTTTGGTGAAACTCTCATAGGACATTTTTAATCAAATTCATGAGCAATGAATCATATTTTGCCTAGTAACTTTCTATAGAGACTACTTAGGCTCCTATAAACGCTGCTCACAGGTGCACTTTCAACCAATTAAATATAGACACCCCCACATTATTATTTTTTTAAATGTAAAGATTTTGTGTTGTATATACAGGATATTAATATAAGGTTATCACATGCCACAATACTTGTAGTTTTACCTTTGATATGCTCATCATTCACTTGAATTGCTGGCTTGGGTTTTTTCGGCTTTCGTGGAGCTATAAAGTAAAAATTAATAATTACAAGTAAAGTACATGATCCTCAAAGAGTTATTATTGTTATTATTATTATTACTATTATTTTATGCAGTATTAAATTCCGTATTCACCTTTTGGTTTGTGAGTAGGGAACAATGGTGGGGGCAGGAGACTGCCATGTAGTTCAGAATGTAAGGCCATTGCACTTATATCATGACCGCAAAAGGCACCATTAACAATCTCCCCTGGTGGAATAGGACTTCCATCTTGGTAGAACATCAGTTCAGGCTGGAGGTTTGTCTGTTCAATAATGTTAATAGGCACTTCACCACCTTCCATCACTGGAGGATGGGGTCCACTTTGGTGCATTGCCGCAGCTTCACCTTGCCCCACGAAAGAGCCATCAAAACTTGGCAGGTGGCCTCCTTCTTCCCAGTGATGCATATTGGCAGCAGGACCAGGGTGGTAGTAATCAGGCCCTGAAACTGGTACATTCGTATAGATAAGCCCTCTGTTGCTGTCAGAGTACGGGTGTGAAGTACAGGAGGATATGGGGAGAGTTGATACGGGAGGGTGAGGGGGGAGGCTTGGCATTGAAGTTTCTGGAATGTAGGTGGAGAAGTGGCTACCGTCATTTCCAGGAATAGAGGGACTGCCATGTGGAGAAGCAGAGCATGCAATGGAGTGGGGACTTGATGTATCATAAGATGGAGAATAAGGTGAAGATCTGTAATCTGTAAAAAAAAAATGAGATAAATAACTAAGTTCTGCTATTATTATTGAAAATATATATCCAATATGCTGGGTAGGAATTTAGCATGAATAGATGAACTACTCAGTATATGCTATGCTTCAAGGCTAGTTCTCGGAATTTCAAGGATCATTTCACTCTTCACAATAAGTCTTAGAAAACTCCCAAGTGCATGCAAATAAACATTATGAATAGAGAATTTTTCATTGTTGTGAAATATAACGCAATTATTATAGGAATTTGATGAATGTACTGTAGTACTCAAGAAATAACTTCTTGACAGAAGTTGGTGTCATGTGCATGTATAACTCTGTGCTTACAATCATCGCAAGGAGATCCTGGGGACATGTTGCTGAAATGGCCACTGCTTGTCACAGGAGGAGAAAGAGAGTGCATGTGGTGACTGGGATCCATAGAGCCCTCAGCAGAAAAGTAAATATCTCCTCTGTATCCAGTAGAACCTGTAATACCAGACACATTGTATTATAAGATGTGACACCTTTCCCTGTATATGGTCACAGCATTGGCATTCAAGGGGTGTCTGGTTTCCAACCAACAGCATTATTCATGATTTCTGGAGAACTTATGAATATACTTACTAATGAGATTCATGACTTCTTGGAAACTATTGCCCCAGCACCTATCAACTATGAATATTAGAAATGCATTCTCTTGCAGCATTGCATGCTTTAGTAATGAGTAGTTTTAGGGGATAGTCACATCCAAAAGGTAGTACATGCAGTCATTTCTCCCATAGCAATGTCAAGCTGCTAAAAATTATTATGGCAGGGATACTACTGTAGGCACACATATTGTAACTCAATATGGGTATGAGGTCACTTGAGAGGTTGGCAATACCATTATTAAGTGCCAGAGGCATCCTCTGAAGCCAACCAAGCACCAGTTTCTTGGAAAAGCCTTGGAATGTGTACCACACCCACAACAAGCTGACCCATTTCTTGGAATTGGGAGGAGGAGGTCTACTAGTATTTCCCCTACTAAGACTGCTAAGGGCAGTTACCACATTGAATTTGTTAAAGAAAAATTGCTGTACTTTTCACCTTCACTTCCCTACTTCATTTATTATATATATATATATATAATTTTTTGTTTTTTTTTGTTTGTTATTTGCTATAGCTAGATTAGAAAGCTATATGCTGGAGATAAAGTGCATGATTTCAATACTCAAATTCATGCATAAAATTCATTCCTAAATAATCTGCCAATTGTTTATTGTGCTGAGAGGTGACATTCCCACAAAGGATCAGCTTCACCCAGAGTGTCCTTTCTATAGCTTATGTTGGATTAATGCTGGAAATGGGACTTCATAGCAGTTTGTAGCTGCTGCCTTAGATGATTTAATGACTAAGGAAACCGACATGTTTACTTAGCTTGAGATGTCTCTTACCAAATAACTTGTCAGTTTCTCATTTACATGCTGGTATTCAAGATAAGGCCACAGCTACATTTCAGTTAAGGCATCCTTTCAATTTAGATAGACTCCATACAAAGTTGGAGTACTTACCGTCTTGCGAATAAGGACTTCCACCAGGAGTAATAAAGACTTCATCCTACAGAAACATGAATTTTAAAAAATTGCGTAAATACAAGACCATTAATTATTTAATGAAATAATTAAAGTACATGTTATCAATTAATAGCCTCTGTTTTACAAGAAACACATTAATGTTATTCATTTTGGCTTACAGGTCTGCTAGCTCCAAGGTCTCCACAACTAATGATGGTTGCTGTGAGTGGTCTAGGGGGCATAAGCTGTCCTCGCTCACTGAGTAAACTTAGTCTCTGTTCCGCTGGATCAAGAGTGAGAGCTGCTGCCATTGCTTCTGAGAATGAGGTGGTCTTGGGTGGTATGTTTGCTGATGGAGGAAGACGCTCCGTTTGGAAATGTGGGATGCCCGAGTTCTTGTCAGGGTGCTTACAGCAAGCACTCTTTAACAACCAGTAGGTTGGAGTCACCGAAGAAGGAGCGTATTGAAGCACAGTTCTGATAGAGAAAGGAAAAAAACACAAAAAGTTATTACCAGTACCTTTTCAAGACAATGAGTGAAGAAATATCAGCGTTCACTGTATTTTGAATCGTCTAAAAATTCTTAATAGAAAACTATTAAGGAAATGTGTTGACGCATTTTCCCAAAGCTTAGATATATGCAATGTTGTGAACTTGCACACCTATTGTCTATATTCTTTTTCTATTCAATTGCTTTTTGTCAACATTCCATTTATTATTGCAGAATGAATAAAATGTCAATAACAGTCCACAGATAAGTTGAAAATGCAAATCAGCCTTAAAGGTATGTACTTTGCATAAACACATTGACCACTTAAAAAAATGAATTATGTTAATTGCACCTTGCCGCCTGGTCCTATATCTGCACATATATTGGAATCTGAGACTATTCAGAACCTGCCAAACCATTATAGTGAACGGGCTACGTTTACAGCCGTTTTTGTGGCTGGTAGCAAGCCTATTCAATATACAGCATACGCATGCATGCATGCAAACATGAGCATACCTGCAATTAGTAGGTGGGCCTGCTAGTAATCACTGCAGATCGAGGCTGAGCGCCAATCCAGTATGGGAGCGAGCTTCTACCGTTTTCCAGAAACTGCCAATTCACAAAAAACTGCCGCTTCCTAGAAACGAAGCAGTTATATTGAGTTCCACGAAGTCGGTTAACCCAACGCCCACTCACTTAATTGCTATTCCGAGAACCGCTGCCTGATTAGCACCCTGAGCAACCGGTTGCAGCCTATGCGCATGTGCAGTAATGAGTCTGCAGTTCCGTCTACGCAGTAAAGGCTGCTTGCTGTTGCAGACTGCACGCAGCGGCAGGAGTGGGACGGGACCACCTCTTAGCTTTTCTGTCTCGGAGGCCCGTATCTGTAGTGGGTCAATTTACGATTCCACGCTTACCGTCCTGAGTTGAAGAAGTTCGTTGTTGTTGTTTTGGCACAACCGTTTTATTGAGACAGACAAATATCAGCAGTTTGGAAATTTATCTCCGAGTTAGTTCAATTAATGACCCCAGGTGGGACTATTAGAAATTTACTAATGGTTGCTGGTCTCTATTCTGATAGCAGTACTGTCATAAATTATTAGCCCTTTGTCTTCAGCAATACACTAGATTTAGCTTCTGGTCACACCTAACACTTTCAAGCAAGTTGCACTATGGACACTGAATTTTTATTTTATTTTTAATGCTTTACTAATAATAAAATAATTATAGTAATAATAATAATAATAATAATAATAATAATAATAATAATAATATTTAAAAAATAATATTTAAAAAAAATAATTATAAATTAGTGTCAGGTTGAAATTTATTATAACATTAAAAGCTAATGACATCTATTACAATTAACTTGTCTTTTATTTTTTAAAAGGCAAGTTTTTTCTACCTAATTCTTCTTCTTGTCATCACGAGCCCTGTGTGATCCGTTACGGACTCCATTGGCCAGGCTGCTGTGTGGTGGTGGTGGTGCAGCGTCATTTGGTTGCCTTTGCTTGTCTTTACGTATGTAGGCATGGATGTAGAAGTTGGTGAAGAGAATAATGAACGAAATGGCGTAACCAATCAGGCAGTAATGCATCCACTTGGGAAAGTTGCAGTCGATGTACAGAGAATGGGCGGCATGGATGATGGCCAGCGTAAACTGCAGCTAGAGATGAAAATGAAATATTTGTAATAGTAAATGTACACATTGTAGAGTAAAACTTGTATTTTTTAGTGAAAAATAAAAGATCAAAACAACAGAATTGAAATATAGAGCATAATTGGCAAAGCATGGTTGTTTCTATTGCATGATTAATACATTTGCTGAGTATCTCAGTCAATTTTTTAATTAAACCATAATTATTTGTCTGTATCACAATTATATTGTTTGTGATACATAAACTGATTTTGCTGCCTCCGACTGCACATTTAAGCCATCAAATACAATTAAATTCTTCTTAGCTGCAAATATTTTAACCACACCCACTGCTCATAACACTGTTTAAATAAATAAATTGAATATTATTTATTTATTTATTTATTATTATTATTTGCCATATGGTGAGTAATCTACATTCTGAAAACACTATCAACCCAGATAAAAATCAGTCAAATGAAAATTATGAGTACTGTACAAGAAAGTGTAGTGTAAACACATAATCTAAAGAATAACGGGATAGCCAAGTTGTTTCCTCTTGAATAACTAATTCACACACCTCCTCTCCTCCCTCCCACTTAAAAAAAAGGGGGGAGAAGGGAGGGGGGGGGGGGGGGGGGGGGAGGTTGTGAAACACTACCCATTTAATTTCTTTGTTTAGGACACATTAATTTCACACCTAGAATACAAATAAAAAAGCCTTCTTTTTTAATTCCCATTACACACACACAAACACATAATCACCACTCAATTCTGTGGCAATTAATTAAGCAGACATCCACACGAATAAACATTACGAAATATTACTCACCATAAAGCCATCATAAAAGTTTGTTTCTTTTTAATGCAAGAACAATTCTGAAAGGACTCTATCCATCACTGTATCTGTTGAGTGTTGTAAACAACAGACCACTATCTGGTGCAGTATACACAATGGTTACAGAATTCAGTGTAAGGTAAGGAGGTGTTATTGAGATAGACCAATCGAGTCAAGGTTGTGTATTGCATCTGATGTCTGGTGTGTTTATGTTCCCATAGACACACGCACAACTCCCGCATTGGGTTGAACGAACAAGCTATTTATTTGCGGGAAACTTCAAAAACAAGCTAGGCAGATACTAAAATAGCCTGCAATTGTTTATCCATAGTGCTAGTACAGTCTTTGTGTTATACAACAGAATGAATGTGCTTTCAATACTGTTTTTGCTTGGGGTGATGACTTGTGAATAGCTACAGGTAACTCTTGAATTTGGGATCATTAAAAATATTTTACCACTTTTTTTTCAGCCAAAAAGATACGGGAAACTAAAAAAATCAACACATTAGCTTGTGTTCTAAAATAATAATATCAAAATAAACAGAAAAAATCTTCATTTTGCCAGTATAAAGTGCATTTGGGAGTAATCTGAACTTGTCAGAAAGAATTATTTTAATAAAAAAAAAGTGGTATTTTTAAATTTTTATAATGCCAGAGGTTTTTTGGGAACATCCTTCTGGTATACTTGTGGTAAAGATCAAACTACCACTGCTGTTGAGATAACCGTGCTTCATGCATTCGTGATGTCCCCAAAATTAAAGAAATTCATTCAACTCAAATGGTAGTAATCTCTGATACGATCTAAATTAGGAAAAATTGTAGATCTAAACAGGAAACTGTTGAAGAGAAAGCAGGATACACTTAAATTATGTGTGTGTGTGTGGGATATGAGCGAGTGTTGGAGACACGAAATAGTACTGTGTAACAAAAAGGACTCACCTAGACAAACAAACACTTTTAAAATGTGGGCACATTCATTTTTAATCCAGACATCAATGATCTGAAGGAGTAATATACAGTTCAATTTTGATTTTAAATGAACTAAATTACCTAAATGATGTCTGTAACTGAAATGCATGTACATTTAAGGCACTGCTCAGGCACCTTAGAGTCATTATGTAACTGGTGACAGCAAAAATCATAAATTGGTTCTATAACTCTCAAATTTCAATTCTCTAGACTTAAAAGTCTGCCTTACAGCTACACGAGTTTTCATCATAATCTAAAGAGCCACCATGCGTTATTCAATTTACGGCAGAAAACCCACCCAGAATAGAGCAGGTGAATTATGTCAGTCAGACTAACTTTGGGTATTAGACAGACATTTTAATCCAGAAAACTAGGCAAGATGACTCCAGGCAGCTAGTTATCATAAAAAATTTAAAAAAAGCATACTGCAATTGCATCCACCTAACAGCTCCAACACTGTTTACTTTGATTGATCGATTAGTTTCTAGTAATATTGACATAGCAGATGTTAGATGTATGTCAGACCCAGCAATCCAATTATTACAGTTAGACAAGATAAACTATTTGCATCCTGTACAAACAAAGCATTTTAACCGATACCTATTGGATCATGTGTACTTTCCACAAAAGAATACCTATGACTGCTGCAGGACAGTGAATTGAATGTACCAAGAGAGGCCACCATTTAAAAGATCCTATTCCTGATCAAATAAGTACACTATTCTGCAATGCTGTGCAATCTCACACATTCATTAAGTGAAACACAGTGGGGCACACCCCTTTAGATCGAACCTGACATACAAATTGCACCAACACTATTGATAGATTCATTTACATTTTCGCCACATTTTGATAAATCAACAGCAATACTGATTTTGCTATGAAGCAGCAATCAGAGAGACCTGATGCAGGAGACAACTGTTGTGTTACCTCCATACCAACTCCAGTAGAGCTTAATGTACCAATAAATATTTTAACTGTACAAGAAGCAATTTTTTTTGCTTATACATATTATAATGACAACAAAAAATGCAATAATAACTATAATAATGGTTTATCTCTGTTTTATCAGTCAATATAATATATAATCAAAACTTAAGCTGACAAAACACAGAATCTATTATATAATTAATTCAGCTGAGAATGACTGAATCATTGAAATAATAATTATAACCACAACAGTAATAATAATAACAATAATGACAAAAACAATAACAGCAATAATAATAATAATTAATAATAATTCAGCAAAGCCGACTCACTAATTATTTTGCTAGGTATATTATACATCTCTCAGTCTTCAATTTTATTTGCTGTAAGCATACATGCACGTGTACTCCTGTTTTTTTCTGGAGGCGTACAGTCTCTATTTTTACTAATGTGCCTGCGCTTGCTGTGAAGTTCCATGGCAAATCTTAGTTAGCTTGCTCTCCTGACTTCAATGGGAAACATTTTCTAGTAATAATAATATAGCACAAATGTGAGATTCTGAGGTCAGTCTTAATCCTATGTAAATTATACAGTCAGATAGCCTGATCTCATGGAGACATCACAATGGAGAGGAGGACTGTTAATGACAACTGACATGCATGCTGTAATGCAATTGCTGCATGCTTCATTAAGGCTTTATTCAACTGGTTAACAACACAGCTAACACAAACAAGGAGAGTTGAAATTTGTGGTTGATATTGCTAACACTAATGTACATGACTAGCCATAGATAGTTGTAGAATAAAACTTGCAGGGATGGTGATCTGTATCTCCTTTGTACCATCCTCCAAATAAATCTTAGCAGAACAATTGATTTCAACAAAAAACAAAAAAAAAAGTTTTAATCACAAGGTTATGGGAATTAATGAAAGTGTGTAGCTATTTAGTGAGTAGCCATGCCTAAGCCTAGATTTGGTTCGCTTTTCCCGGAATATTCTGAGGAAATATTCTGAAACAGTAATTACAACAAATAGGACACTTTAATCGTTGATTAACATGCGAAATTTAAATGCCGCCATCGTCAACATGATAGGTTGGCAGAGTGCCATGAACCCTACAGTAACTGCCATAACCACTGCGTGCATGCACTCTGTGGGGGCAGTGAACTCTAGTATACCATTGCCTGTTAGCCATGTGGCCTGAAATACAAATGATGCCACAAAAGCTCAAACAACCAAGGAAGTGGTCAAGTACTAGCTAAACTTCATTTCCTAACTAAAAGCTCCCCACCACCAAATCTTTGGCTCAAGCTTCGATTCTTGGAAAAACCACTTGCATGCAGGGAAAGCCGACCAAAGTAATCTCCCCTTCTTTCCTGCAACTTGTCTCTTAGAAATACGTGTGGGACTTTCGAAGCTTGAAACACTTATTGTGGTCAGCCAATGCTAACAATTCGGGCTAGCTATGTAAGAGGCAGCTATGACCCACACACCTAACCAATGGCAGTGGCGAGTCCTTTCAGTGATAACTATTCTCCAGTAAAACCATGCATGTGGGCGTACAGACATAGAGCGAACCATTGTATTTTGTCCAACATCTTTCCTTCTGCTGCTGCACACATTATTAATTCCCTATTCAATTGAAGGATGAAATGATTAACGCTCATAAATCCAGAGGCAAACAACATACACTCCTATTTAATTGGCATTTATGTTGATCACGTACGTATTCCCCACTGGAAGTAAAAATGCAGTCACATTCATACAATACTGTCAGGAACAGCTTTTTAAAGTGTAATACAAACAAGAACTTAGCATTAAAAAGAGAAGAAAATTAAAAACAAGACACACACATTATTTCTCAAGCTGATACAGGATGTTCATACTGTCATATTACAAAGACTCGGTTATTATTGCTTGCATTTTTTTTCCTTCTTTCTCAAACACATCAAGCAGGTAAATAAACTACCAACACACAGAGAGAGGGGGAGGGAGGGAGGGAGGCAAGGCCCCCCAAGCATCCTTCCTGTGTGGCTGATGACCTCTTGTATTTATTTGGGATAGCTTCCATTGATAATATTCATGTTTGTTTGTTTATTTACAATTTCCTCCATCACGTGTTGATGCAAAGCAGTAAAGTTTGATACTTCTCGAACACCAAATTTCTTGTCTGCCCCAAACCACCACCTCCCCTATTTGTTTATTTCGTATTGTTGGATTTGTAGTTTCTGCTTGTATTCTCAGAAATAGATGATTACAGCCAACACATTCAACCAGGATCTGAAAGCATCAAGAGAGAAGCCATTCAAGTGTCTCCTTTCAATTCTTCCCCCTCCCTCCTTATACAACACTTACACAATCACTAACACAAATAGAATAAAAGATAGTATACAACAGCTCTTTCCAGATTAGATGAGAAAGTTAGCTCCCCCAAACATCCCTTAAAAATAACAACAACAACAACAACAAAAACAACAACAACATGATATTTTCTAATAGTATTGCACTCACTTGCAATATCTGTAGATTGTGTTTATTGGTATGAACTTGCAAGCTGGGACTATATCTGCTTAGCCAAACAAAGCTTGCTTTCTTTTGTAATGTACAGCAAGCTTGCTGCAGAAATGCATGTGTGTCGTTTACAAGCCGAAATGAGGTGGTCAAAGCTAGTGTCTTTCAATTTCCATCCCAGTATGTCCCTCCCTCTCTCTCCCTCCCCACACCCAGGAGTCTGTACCTGCTCTCAAGGGGCTACTTGGCATTCCTTACCCGCCATACCTCGTACTCACAGTTCGGAGGTGACAAGCACTGGAGGCACGTGTCTGCAAGTGTGAAGCACTTAACACAAACATAGGCCTGCATTACTCTTAAGGTGCTAACCTTATAAGCACGCATGCACACACAAACACACAGTAAGTATTTGCTCGTGCCTTGCTGTGTAAAGTTGATAATATTTGTACATCTGTCTTGAGAATTAAAGTGGTGATAATGCTAATGGAAATTCAACTGTATGGCAAACTCATGGATGACTTACTGGGTTGTGGACCCAGTCCTTCAAATGTACAATACACAGAGCCACTTTATGTTATGACAACAGCTCATTTAGCTAAAACATGCTCGACATGCTAGCTATTTGTGTTCTATACAATACATGTAACCATCCAATATAGCTAGCTGCAAAAGATGTCCAGAAGCCACTAAGTAAACCACAAGAAAGATAATCAAAATTACCCCAAGATGGAATCAACTATTTTTTTAGCTTTATCAAAATCACCCTGCCCAGTCTACAATCATTCACACTTCATTTATTTCAACTTCATGACAGACACACTCCGTTCATGATTGAATAAAGGACCCGATGCTCGTAATGTGTCACTTGTACGGTCTCGTTCAGTTCCTAGGGCATGACCTCAGAGAAATGCCTAGATAATGACGACCGTAGCAAGTCTCACCACTTCCATTAACTTGCTGTGTGCTGTAGGGTTTGGTCATCGTCCAGTAATGCTACTGTCTGCCTGTAGTTCATCATGAATATCGTTGCAAGCAGAGTGACTCAGTGGAACAATCCTCTGAGATGATGTCGGCCCACGCGTGCATGCGAGTGCAGAAGGATCGAATTATCTGTGTATATAATTAGTTTTGAGTGTGGACAATTATATTTGGCAAAACTCAAACTTTTAATTTGCTACGCGATACGCTCAATCACTTCTTCAGCAAATGATTTGTTTGTTTCCTGTAGCTGACAATGATTACCTTTACCTCTATTTTGACTAGCCACACCTATAACCACACCTATATTCTTATGTTAAGATCTTGCCTTTACAGAGCTTGTGCCTTATTCTTCAACAAAGAATACACAGACTAATCATTAATGCTTTGGAATAGAATCATTATCATCTGGGAGGATCTGCTGCAATTTACTGACGAAAATCCTATAATCAAGTGTATATCTCACTCATGCACTAGTTGTTATGACAACCACAGATTCTATTGTTACAATCTCAAGAGAACCTTTCCCTTCACATCTGGGTACATTTTTTCTCCTCTACCAACCAAGTAGGTACAATGCTCTTTTATACGTTCTGGGTTTAAATCTGGTGGAAAAAAAAAAAAAGCAGTGAAATAGATACAATGAATTACTTTACATAAACTTTTTTTTTCTGAATCTTGCGTGTTCTATGTCACATGATTGTTAAACAGAAACAGAAAAAAAAAGTACAACTATATGCCACACATTTTAAATAAATACTTTTTCCATGCAATCCAGTTGTTGGATTTTATCTGTTGCAACAAATTAAATACTGTTTTACTACCATTTGTTTAGCAGTGTCCCCACCTTTTCTTCATTTCATCTTACTCTATCTACCATGCTGTTTCAGGTTTTCAGTAATGCGATGTATCTGACACCATGCAACAGGATAGCATGTGCAGCAGATTAGAGATGATTCAAAAGGAATACATCATAATCTGATTACCAAATTATATTTTTAGTGTTGGTTATTGGCACATAATTAGATGTTTGACGTTACAGTTTGTCACACACACGCGCGCGCGAGCACTCAGACTCATCATTACTCTGAGTGGAGACGTCCATTCCTTAGGAGGGAAAATTTGCAGAAGAATGGACTTCCTAGGCAAACAGCTAAATATTTGATCTCCATCAATACTGTGTGAATGACCTCAGTGTGAACATGAAATTACACCCATAAGTACATATTTACAATATTTTACATTCAACTGGTGCAGCAAGCAATTCAACTAACTTTAGAGTCCAGACTTTACGTTACATTGGATTTAGGACTACTACAAAAATATGTGGATTAGATGTATTCTCTCACTTTCACAGCTTTGTTTAAACAATATGGAATTAAAAATGTTCTTCTTGAAGTGGTTGGTACATACATACTGAAAGTAATTCAGAACTGTGACAAGTATTACTCATTCTAGCTGCATGCTAATAAAAATATAATTTGGTAATCAGATTATGATGTATTCCTTTTACCTTTATCAAATTACTCAAAGAGAAAAAGGACACTTCTCTCTAAACCAGAACACACATGAGCCAACCTTACTGCATGGCCAACGCTACTAACCAAAGCTTTGTTGATGAGTAAGTCAAGATATGGAAGTTTAACAGTCTAAATAGGAACATCAGACAACCAAGCTTAGTTTTAACAAACCCTTTACTAATATTGTTCTTCTTTCTTAACTCATAAGTGATTTGGTAGTCTATAGCTATATCAATAGAAGCCATTATGTCTCTGGACTTATCTTTCACAATAACAATGAATACCATGCTTGGATTTTCCCATGGGCAAACTACTGCAAGTTTGGATTATCCCATGATGACTGCATTTCTAGTTTGAACCCTCTTGCACCAATCTCCACAATGGGCTTCTAATTCAAGTTTTCAACACAGGATAACAGGGTCATAGTTTAAATTGGAAGATAATGATGCAAATAAACTGTATGCATGAATCTGTATTCCCAAAAACCTTGTCATGGTTCTTGTCCACTAATCCTCAAATAGTTATTGTAAGGTATATGTCTATTGCAACTTATGTAATATGGTTTATATCTTTTGAACATTTACATATTGATAAATTTCATACTACAGCATTCCTAATTATAAGAAAGTACCGTATTGCCTAGCTGCACAGCATAAATATCAATATTAATTAGCTATTCTCTCCCTTTAATAAGATAGGGTGTACATGAAGCACAAACTGAGAGCAAGAACCCTGATTTGGTATGCAAGCTGTACACTAGAGCTATGGCCACAAGAACCCTGATTTGGTATGCAAGCTGTACACTAGAGCTATGGCCACAAGAACCCTGATTTGCACTAGAGCTTGGCTATGTTATACAAAACTTAAAAACACTGTTTCCCATTGCCGTATCATTTATTTTCTGAGCATGCACTGACTGAAGAGTGTCAACATGCAGTGAGAACTGAACATAGCCACCAAATGACCTCAGAAGTTGTGACCGAATTTGCATCACAATAAAAAGTTCAGCAGGAAACCAGGAGGAAAATCCACCCAATTATCACAGCAGAAGTGCCACAAAAACCTGCAAGAGTGCATGAAGCATGGCTGGATGGTGATGCTAGCTAAAGAGGATATGCCCGATTTTCCAAGAATTGTGCTATCTCTAAGCCACAACTCACAGCCCACCAGAGCAAGGAGGCCACAGGAGTTTCTTTACAGACCAGACTTAAGGCAAAGAAAACCATTTCCTGAAGTTTAACAAAAAAAGAAAAAGAGTTATTTCTTTCCTCATTTTAATCCCAAATTCACTGGAAAGAAGACTTAGAGGAATGGTCAAAGCATTCTTGTCTGAGCAATTTATAACTGGTCTGGAGGATTGTACACAAGTGTGCAAGAAAATTAGCAGAGTTGGTGTGAATTAGACAAATACATAGCACCTTCAAGTGGTGCATGGAATTCACTTAGAAATTAAAAATATTAACTGGGCTATATAAAATAATGCAGTTTGATAAATTCAATAATCATACTGAAGAAACTGTAAGTTATGCAAGGTAGCCTTTGTGCTTCCTGATCCCGTGCTGAAGGATGCAGGTGTAAAGGCTAAAGTGCCAAGTGTCTTCATCTTTCCAAGAAGGGAAGCAACCAGACAGAAGTAAGAATGTGAACCCTGCAATTAAAATCCAATGATGTCCCCAAGTTACAAAAATAAAAAATAATTGAAACTGGCTCGTTAAAAAAATTAACCAAAAAAAATCAGCTTGTGGAGACTTGTAAATATTTCGTATTTTTTAGCCCTGCCTCCTAAGAGGAGGAGTTTTATTGTTGAAAGTGATGAGATAAGCATGCAATACATACTCTGTCTGCATATCTACTCCACCAACAACCAAACCCTGTGAAAACAAACTTGAAGCTTACAAGTCCTTGAAACTTGCTTTACTAAATAAACTGCTGTATTTCACACAATTAAGATCAGGTTGGGGTGGGGAGGGGGTGGGCAAATGCAAACTAGATTTATTAACTGTGTATTTGTGAGTACCTCTAAATCAATTTTCTACTTTTTTTTTCACTTTCTTAGTCAAACATTGTTTGTGTATAAATTCACACACAACAAATTGACCAATACGTGCTGCTGATGTTGGGGTTTCAATGAAACCACCAGCATTAAAAAGGTAAAAGATAAATTGATTCATTATTATATTTCTTCCACTGCTTATTTTACATTATAATATGCAGAGAGTTCAACAGTTCAATTCAAAGATGTCCAGACAGGATATCCTGATTCTCTCCTTATGGCACACAGCATTTCTCACACTCACACAGTGTTTCTACTTGTAGTTGTATAGCTGCTAAAAACTTACTCAATGACTGCCTGCAGTTATGTTAGCAGGCATCCGTTTCAAAATTGCAACATCAAATTTTAAACACTCACTTTATATATATTTTAATGGCTTTTAATTTTCATAATGCAAGTTTAATTTTGATCGTACAACTTTGAACATGCCAAGGTAAATGCCACGCCCCTTAAATCAAGTTGCAATCACTTGATCAATTGTTTTTATTATTATTATTATAAATATAATATATACATTTTTTTTTCATTTTTTTTTTATTATTATTATTTTTTGCTGGCACCCAGAGTCAAAATTAGAGTAAAAGGAACGACAGGAGAGAGAAAAAGCTATTATTCAGTAGATTTTAGTAGGCACGATTTATGATAGCTACCTAATAGTATAATGCATATATATATTCATACACACCACATAACCTGAATCAACTTCCTGTCTCAACAACTATCAGAGAAGGTAAGGCTCAAAGTACTACTGGTTTACATCAATAAGGCTTTATTAGATCAGCATCAGCATTCCCACAGTGACGATAAATCCTCTATTTTTAAAAATTTAAATTTACATCAGTATTATGCCATCTAATGCACACATAAAAGTACTGAGTTAGTGGTAACCAGATATATTTCAAACTGCTTTTAACTACAGTACTGAAAACTGCTGTGACAGCAATTAATATAAACAAAACAAAACAAAAAAAACACAGAGTTTTGCAATCTCTGAATAAATCCAACTTTATACTTCTTCTTGCCATTTGAGACATTCAGTTCTTATTTACATGCATAATCACTCCTTCCCAAAACAGAGTTCAATGGCACACACTGCATGTTACTAAAAGTGAGCTATTAAAAATAGAGACAGGAAATGGAGTCTGGTGCAGCTGCTTTGATGTGTGACCACAGCACCTGCCACACCTTGGTGCAAACACCAATATTATGGTTACAGTTCCAGGCATAGTTGAAATACCTCCCAGTGTGCTGGGGTTCCAAAGCCAGGCTAGGGATTCCCCTCACTGCCATAATTAACTAGAATTCATTAACCTGTAATTAAAGGTCCAGTATCTGTGATGTGATCCTTATTGCGTAATTCTACAAGACTGGACTACAGCCCTTTCATCACCAGCTATGCCTACAAGACTGGACTACAGCCCTTTCATCACCAGCTATGCTACAAGACTGGACTACAGCCCTTTCATCACCAGCTATGAGTACAGACTTAGCAAGAGTGCATTAAAATCACACTGGCAGCTTGAAGGTCAAGTTTGTTGGTGTCATTTGAAATAAAAGTACTTACACCAGTATTAAAAATAAACCTGTTGTTGTTGTTTTGTTTTTTGTTTCGTTTCTTGTTTTATTTGCAGTGGGGAAAGGGGGAGGGAGGCTGAGGGGATATAATTTAGTCTTTTCAAGAATAGTTGAGAGTAGTAACTACTTGCACTTTGTTTTGTGAGTAAACATTTCTTGGGGGGGGAGTGTGAGGGGTGTGTGTGAGGAGATAATGACTGATAGTGAAGTCCTTGGGATATATTAAAGAATGTCAACTATGAACCAAACCATTATCCAATTTCCATCACATTAGCATACAGCCGCTTGTTTAACTCTGGCATAGGAAAGGTAACAGACAGTCCTCTGGTGCTACTAATGCACTGAAAGACATCAACTGGAAACCAAGCAATTTAGTTGAAACAAGAAGTACAAATTGGAGCTCAGTCAAGTTTGAAGTCGTCTCTGCCTCATGCATTAGACCTACTCGACCAAGGTTTATGGATCGGTATTCAAAATGAATGGACCAGATATATCACTATTTCACTTGAAAGCATTCACTTATACAATTCTACTAAATAATTAGTATATAAATAATTAAATAAATAAAAAATTGCATGTTTAAGTTAACCATCCTTAACCAACCTTGTATTATTATTCCCTTTTCCTCTTAACAAGTTGGCAAGTCAAAGTACTCGTGTTTCCAGTGCATTATTTGGTGTAAACCTTTAAAAAAAAAAAAAGTGATAATTACCAAAAGACTTAATATTGCCTTAAGCACCACACACAAATGACTTGTAGCACAAATGGCGAGTTAATTGAACCATGGTAACCACCAACGAGGACGATTACTCAGTCTGAACAATTCCACATTTATTTATTTATTTATTTATTGTTTAAGATGAGTCACAAGATGAACATGTAGAAGAGGCCATGACAGCACTTGACTCATGAAGGCTTCTCTCAGAAGGTCAGGTCCTACTAATGCACTCTCTTTCTAGCTCTAGATATCTTTCTTGATATAAGCTTTCCCAGGGCATATTGAGTTACCGCCATGCTCTCAAAGGAGATGCAGGCAGATATCATGTTCATTCTCGGAAAATGGAAGGTGTGATTGAATTAGAAGCCTGTCAAACTCCCGGCATGGACTCAAGCTGATGGTATACACAGCAAGCTCCTTGTTTTGTCAACAGCTGCTTTCCATGGAGATTGTTGACCCATGAGGCTAGCGCTAGGGGTTCTACCGCTAAGCATTCTACCAGGAGATGGAGTTATTTAGTTGTAATTATTTCTTAATGATAAATCAATGACAAACTATCTGCCATTTTGTATGCCACCATTTGAACAACAATAGCTCAAGTAGTCATAGAGACTTCATAATAGTTAAATATCAGGAAACAGTAGAACATGTTCAGTAGCCATCCAGGCATAATAATCATGTAGCTGAATACAGAACTGAGAGCTCTGAATTATGCACTGTGTTCCGTGGGAACTACTTGAGGAAATGTAATGTGTTCCATTCTGATATGATTGTATCTGTTGTGAAATGTAGCCATCCATTTATGGATGGAGGATAATAATTCCCTTCTTTCATTTACATAATTCATGGATATCAGTTTGGAATGGAGCTTTCTGAAGCAAACTCAATCACGACGGAATGGTGCTAAGTGAGTGGATTCTAATGGGGAAATAGTCACCCAATAATTAAAGGAATTCGTCATTAGGTACATGGTCATAAAAAGACCCTTTGGTAGTAACATAATAGTAGTTGCATAACGAGGCTCAAAGAATAGGCCCCACTATTAAAATAAGGCCATATTTTATCTCATTCATAGGATTGAAGTCTCCGTGCAGTTACATACTCAGACATGCATTCTGCTACACCACAGATCTAAGAGTGTGGCCATGTCTGTCATCCATCTGTCTGTCTGCCTGTCTGTCTGTCTGCCTGTCTGTCTGCTTGTCTGTCTGTCTGTCTGCCTGTCTGTCTGTCTGTCTGTCTGCTTGTCTGTCTGTCTGCTTGTCTGTCTGTTTGTATGTGTGCTTGTCTGTCTGTCTGTCTGCCTGTCTGTCTGTCTGTCTGTCTGCTTGTCTGTCTGTCTGCTTGTCTGTCTGTTTGTATATGTGTGCTTGTCTGTCTGTCTGTCTGCCTGTCTGTCTGTCTGTCTGCTTGTCTGTCTGTCTGCTTGTCTGTCTGTCTGCCTGTCTGTCTGTTTGTATGTGTGTCTGCTGTCCATCCATTCAACTGTCTGTCTCTCTGTCCATCTACCTGATCAATTTAAGAAAATTCAGTTGGGGTAAAAATTTTTAGGGGGGAAAATGGGGGGGGCGACTGAATTTGGGAAGGGGGAAATCCCAGGGCTCCCATAGTCTGTATGATACCCTGATAGTAATTAATTAGTTCTATTATACTATTTACAGCTGTAAGTTGTTAAAACACATATTAATAATTATACGTCAACTGTTCCTTGCAGTGTAATGGATTTAGATTCCCTCACAAGGACAATGGCCTACCTTGTTGATGTAGCTGTGTGTAGATTTGATCATGGAGGGAAAAAAAAATTAGCAGAGCTGAAATATTAGACTTTAAATTATAATCAACGGTTAATTGTCAGTAATCTCCAAAATCAGAGTGTGCCAGACAGACAGACAGACAGACAGACAGACAGACAGACAGACAGACAGGACGACTACTATAACTCTATAGAACTACATGCTGAGGGTCAATAATTCAGGACTGCAAAATAATGAGTTTCTAGGAGCACCAATACTGTATGTGAGGTAATTCTCACAGCACAAGATTCCTTTAACAGAAGTTATAATAGTAGCAGTTTTCTCACCGCCAATTATGTGTTCAATTAAAACTTAACTCAACGTTTAGACTTCTTGCCAAAGTCCTCCTCAGGGGTCAACAAGGTCAAACTCTCCATGGTGATTTATAAACATAATATAAATATAAACAACTGGATAGCTGGAGGGCACGCTTACAGTTTAATTTATCCTGAAGGGGTGATTTTTCACTTAACATAGACATATTATTGGTTGTTAAAACGGAGAAAAATGGCTATTATTATAATTATTTCAGCAGGAATGGCTTCAGGAAGTTCCTTCCAAACAGATTTCCATGAAGTATGCAAATGAAAGAAGGGAATTGCTGTCCTCTATAGCTAGGAGTCAATTCACACAACACATTCCTTTAGCACAAACATAGAAATGAATTCACACAGCTAGGGATCTAGACTTAAAACATCTTTCCTAGTTCAACAAACAGAGTACTTGTTCCGATTGACCACAGCAGTAAGCACCGACCTCATTGCCTCGTTAAACACAGGGTAGAGTTTAAAGGTTGGTAAACAATACATTTATCAGATTGAAAACCTCCCCAAAGCATACACCTCCTATACTACTGCATTCGAATGAAGAGGTTTATTTACTTGTCTGGATAGAGACAAGAAGTTAGAATCAATAACAATTATTATTATTAGTATTAGTAGTAATAATAATAGTAGTAATAGTAGTAGTAGTAGTTATCGTCATCATCGTTGCCATTATAATAATAATTTGATTACTATCATTCATGTTACTATTCTTAGCTGAATAAATAAAGCACAGGGTGCGAGCAGTTGCTATATTTATCTCAAGCTCGTCCCTCTCCCTTCTCTGCTGCAAGAATAAAACTCCCTGCATTGTACAACATTCCCTGGCAATTTATGCCATGAACTGAAACAATTATAATCTAATATTTTGTTTACACTGAATTCAGGATGCAAATGGGTTTAGATTCGCACAAGTGTCAAGGAAGTGATTTTCCCCCCATCTTCAACATCAGAAATACCTCCATGTTTAAATCAGAACAAGCAGAAGCCTCACACACACACACACATACACATATACATTGCAGCTTACAAACATACACATGCACACACACACATACTGTCACAGCTGATGGACTTGATCATACAAACACACACTACATCATGTCTGGTACCTTCCACCATAGAAATGCCATACCAATTCTACACTAACCAAACAAAACAAAAACAAAAGAAGAAAAAAACCCTCTTATCCCTTACTTCATCTTCTCTCCACTGTCAGTGCACATAGCGATGGCATGCCATCACAAAGAAGAGCCACTCTGTTTAATTAATGGGGCACTTACTCACTCCTTGAAATATATAATTACTCAGATTAGACGGGTTGTTTCATATGCCTGCGCATGCCACACCCACTCTATATCGCATGCTGGATCGTTAACTTGCAGATAAAAACAATAACAACAACAGCAAACAAATAAACAATTAAGATAAATGTAAATTTCTGGGTCATTAGGATGTGCTTGGTAGAAAAAGGCTAATTCATACCAATAATTGTAAATAATTCAATCAGAATGCCACACAGTACGAGTCAATGCTATGTTGATACATTTATTATGAAAACTATTCTTACATTACTATAATTTATTTTGACAATTCCGTAAAGAACTTGTGAGTCTGTCAAGCTGCCATGATCGTAGCTCTAGCCTGTCTGGTATTGGCAGTGATAAACTTAACCACACTGCGACTGCAAACATGTCCAACCAACGTAAGAAGAATGGCATTAACTGAATAGTAAGTACTAATTGCAATTGTGAATGAAAATAAAAACAACAACAACTTCAAATGGAGTGGGTAATATTGAAATTAATATATATATATAATATATAAGAGAATGGGGACTAGACCCTGTCATTACCTCATGGGTTAGACCCTGTTATTATTACCTCGTTCTATTGCTAAACAATTTCACCAAAGTTCAAGACAAGAACTCAACTAGAGTATATAATCAAACCCACTTTGTCAACATAAATTCCAGCATGATATACTCAACTACAATTCCAGTTTGACTGCTCAAGCCATGGACATTAAAAAGCCGCGGCTACAGCCAATCAACCACCAGTGGTGGTGGCCGAGAAGTTTTACTGTGCAATGGTTGCACAACCACTAGACCTGTAAGTGCAGCAAGGTCCAGGCACCTTTCATGAGGTTCCACACTAGGTTTGCATAATAGCCACAGATACAGGGAAGACCTACAAAGGGACACCGACTTTCCTCCATGGGTCAAGTATCTCATGAGCCAGATTCTAGGAACTGCTTATTCCTAATGGCAGAAGGAAAACCCACATCCACACCACCACGTTGTTGTTTTTTTATGTCCCACTCGGTCCCAACGAAGCTACAATAGGTCAGGAAATGCTTCAGATAAGACCTGCAACTAACAACTAATAAGTGCCAACAATTTCCTGTGAAATTCCTGAAATGTTTGTGCCCATAAATGTCTGACAAGTAACTATGGTGTGATGTTGTGAGTCAGAAGGGGAACAGAAAGGAGATTGTAAATGGACTTAAGAATCCCCTACTGATGAATGCTCCCACAGAAGAATTGTGGAGTAACTTTTTAAAAAAGCCAAGAAGCAAAACGGAAACACATCTGCAATTAGAGTACGAGAAGTTAGTAAATAATTTGTTAAATTTTAATGAGAAAAAAAAATGTCACCAATGTATTTGTATTTATAGCAACTTATTGGGAGAATTCATCTGCCCACGATTTTCTCTCCAAAATGATTTATAAAGGAAGTATTCGTGGGCGAATTCCCTGACACTGTGCTGTGCATAATGCCACATCCCTCAAACGCCCACCTATATACCCACAGCTGGCTCAAACACAGCCAGAATGTCCCATTCATGCAAAGAAGACCATAGACACAGCAAGGCAGGATACTCAGACTGACTAATTGCCTGATTATAATCACTTGATGCAGGTCCATTTGAGGAATCCACGAAAATGACAGTCTTAGCCTTTATTATAGTAAACAGAGACGAGCCGTATCCACCCACTCTCGCTAATAATGAAAAAACTAACCCCATGTTTTGAACGTTTGTCCTCTTCTAATTTGCTCCGTGACTTTCTATTTAGAAAGAGACGGATACATTTACTATTGTTTAATAAAATGTGTACCACTGAGCGTGCCCACAGGCAACCACTCCATATGCAGTGAAGTGGTCAAATGGAAACTACTTCAAAAGGAATCTTTCTGAAGTTAACAACGTTTCTTACTGTGTTCGGTGCAGTCTGTCTGACTCACTAATAAATGCAATATCTGAGGTTGCAGGTGCCCGAATTGGTGTTTGTGGGTTGTTTCAGAATATGTATTAGTTTCAATGACTTACCAACTGCAGATGAGTAATGTGTTTCTTCCACCAGAGGTACTTCTGCACACCGGGTCCCAGGCAGCTGAGGGCGTAGTAGGAATACATGACCACGTGCACAATGGAGTTGATCAGAGCTCCCATCACAGCTGTGGGGGGGGGGGGGGGGGGGGGGGGGGGGGGGGGGGGGGG
>WLWD01004568.1_pt1 | contig 43056 bp, 19 predicted proteins | sample 6712731 | NCBI WGS metagenome assembly WLWD01 (sample SAMN12718690, study PRJNA576275) | sponge metagenome | isolation source: marine sponge | host: Mycale hentscheli | place: New Zealand: South Island, Marlborough, Capsize Point | collected 2014-11-01 | reverse complement strand
GGGTGGGATCCCCAAGCCAACATTATCCCCTCCCCCCAAACTGAAGTGCTCTCTAATAGAATTAGTAAAGGTGTCCCCCTCCAAAGCCCAAGATCTCCCCTCCCATACCCAAAGCACAAGATTTCCCCTCCCTAAAAATCTTTTTGAACGAATCCTGTATGAATCCCTTTTTAAGTAATACAAATACGTGTAGTTCAATAGGAACTGTTTGAATTCTTGCAATGGTAAAACATGTGGTAATATTCCGCAGTACACAGGGATCAAGTTTGTGGTGGGTTATTGCACCCCCTTGAGCAAATTTTTTTTTTCCTGTAATGTATTACTATACTAAAGTCAAAGTTTAATCACTAAAGACAAGTAGTGTTATATTTTTTTACTTTTTAATTATTCTCATGTGCTGCTATGCCATTAAGGAACATAAAGAATTTGTATACTTGCTTTGAATTGGTCTCATATATTTTAGTAGCTGTTCATCTATATTTTTGCAGATCATGTTTCCATTTTGAACTTCTCTGACAATTCAAGAGTGAAGGGTTAATATTTAGATAATTATTTTGTTTCTGTTTCCAAGATATGAAATCATGCTCATTAATCAATCAGCATAATTGTTTATAACTTATTTTGGTTTATTGTGTTGCTTGGCTACATATTAAACATTGTATTAATTGTTATGTGCTATTACTTACAACTACCTAATACATGTTTACGATCATGTAGCCTTTTCTCTCCCGCCCATACTTTTCTTTAACAGTAATTGTAGCAAAAACAATGTGTTTTTCAAAGTACTGAATATATCATACATAATCAGTTACTATAGACATTGTGATAATTCCCACACAATTTAAATATAGCCAACCACTAACAATAATTACTATAATTATATTACTATAGGTAATTTATCCATAAATACTGGACTTATGGTTTACTATAGTGTATTTGAGACAATGGTACAATAGCAACTTAAATCCTTACAAATATAATATGTATTCATGTCAATTAAGGTATTTTCGTAGAGTTATTATGTGTGTTTGTGCATATTATTCATTGTTTATGCATGTGTAATCTGTGTTCTCTTGAGTGTGAGATGTAAAAGTATTTATCATATAAATCATTAATAAAACATCTTTCACTTTTTTGTTGCAATAGATTATTATAGTGATCTGTGCAGTCCAAATGATTCCTATCTTGTCTCAAAGTAAGCTATTTAACATGCTTATTGTATGTATATATGTGTATTGCATACATGCCAGGTTTAAATTGTTTATAAATGAAAAATTCTTACTATATTTCTTGATTTCCTTATGTTATATTTTCTAAGCAAAGAGGAACTTATAATGGACATTTGAATTATTAACTTGCAGTGCATCAATATTATTTATGTTCTACAAAATAGACAAGAAATATTATAAAGATTTTGTATTATGTCGTTGTATTATCTTAATGCTTTTGACGTGTCCCAACATTTTCTTAAAGTTAAAACTATATAAATTACAAAATTAAGCCTCACTGAAGCATACAAGTGGCAATATGCCACCAATAGTTACTAGTCAAACTGAAATAGGGAATCAATTATTAATGTAAAATTTACTTTTATAGTTTTTCCAGGTTCCTATTCAGTGAATCCTCCTACTATATCAGAGGGTCATCTGCAAGTGGTCATTGTTCTAATGTGTCAGATTCTGGTAGAGTATGTAATACTCCATGTAGTAGTGTTTTATTTGATGGTATTATTCCCACACTAACTGGACTAGATGGAGACATGTGGGCAACTCAACTACTAACACTCAACACATCTACATCTTCTAGTATTACATTAAACTTTAATGGAGTAGCAAATTATGTGGGCGTAGGAACTATTGAAGTCATTTTGTTTAGCTGTTCTGTTAGGGGAATAGGAGTGACCAGTATTAGCATCCATGGTGATGGTTATTCACCTCTTGGTACTATTAATCATGTTCCTCAATCTTGTGAGTATCTGGTCAGAGCAGGTATATCAGATGGATTTACAACTACAGACTCAATTTGTTATCCTTTATTTTCAATGATCCACTTCAACGAGTCTACCTAGCTGAAGTTACACTCTATACTAATAGTCGTGCCTGTTCTAATGCTGTCCTCAATGAATCAGTATCAACTACATCAAGTACTCTAATTTCAACATCTACTTCAAAAAGTAAGAAACACTTATGATATTTCAATATTGTATACATAGATTGGAGACCAAAGAATATACTTGTGATTTAATTACGCTGGTAGAGTATGTAATTCTCCATGTAGTAGTATTTCATTTGATAATATTATTCCGACACTAACTGGACTAGATGGAGACATGTGGGCAACTCAACTACTAACTCTCAACACATTTATTATAATTATTTCAGCCGAGAATGACTGAATCATTGAAAGTGTACTTAAAGTTTACATTTTAATTCATTGCTTGTGGGAGCTTTCAGTAATGACAACGTTGATTTTATTTTATGTCCACTTGTTGTAGCTGCTCTTGTTTATAAGAAATCCTGTACTATATTGTGTAATACCAAAAATATATATTTAGGCACTGCTACCTAATCAATTAAAGTTGTTATATACTAATTGAGTTATATAATATATATCAGAAATATTTGTTCTCCAAAAATATCATAAAATTATTGTTATGCTAAATATACGCTATAAATTTTTAAATCAGCATACTATACTAGGCTAAGAACAACAAACTCACATACAAATTGTGAGTAGTATGGGATAGAATACTATAATACATACATTACTTCCTGTTGTGATAACAGATTGCTGTTGCTTGCAAACTATTTTGACATTTCCTCGAAGTGTGTATAGTTTCTTACGTTGAGTATTTTTGGGGTTGTTATTATCTCTGTGTGCATGTGCGTGTTTATGTGCATGTGAGTTTGTGCTGTGAGATTTTGCTCTGTACAACAACTTTATGTGTTATCTACCAACTTGCTGAGCATTGTGGTGTGTCCAATCTTAACCTCTTAATGTCAATAATTAGTTCTGAAGTATTGTGGTGGGAGAGGATCTGAGGGTGTGTTGTACATACATATAGCTGCCATAATTCTCACACAATTATGATTGAAGTCCACAAAAAGTAGAATATTCTATAGTATTGTATAATATTAATATTATTGTGTGATTAGTCAGTGATAACTAATGAATTATTGAAGTTTTTATGACTTGTGCCGATAAAATTACTTTTTTGCTTTGTGTTTAGATATACTTACAGATAATACTAATACACAGTCAAAACAAGTACTACGGATAATAGTATGTCAACTCAAACAGCAATGTGTGAAGTATACTCTACACAGAATATCACAGAGCCTGAATTAAGTGTACCATCTCAATTAGGTGAGTAGTCAACATTTTTAGTTATGACTTTTAACTTCTCAAACAATTAAAAAATATGGTATAATATTATTTTTGATGACATTAAAATATATACATTGTATATAATCATTACACAACAAATATTTTCCTTGAGTCAATCTGCACCATGTGAGGGTTCAAATTTTCCAATAATAAACACTGCAAACTGAACACTTCTATATTTAATTGAGTTCTGGACAACAAAGTCTGGTAAATTGTGATATGAACTTTTACTGTTTTGGAAACATAAATTTTTTACTTAATAAACAAATTATTACACTCAACACACAACATGAGAATGGCATTTTGCTCACATGTATCACTCGCCTTAGATGCAGGAAAACACATAAGCATCTTGTAAAATATTTCCTCTCATTGTATGCAAAGCCGGGCAATAAGTAATTGAGTAATTATAAAAATATTAAAATAATAATATAATTTAGCTAAACTATCAATCACTAGCAAATCTTTGAAATTAATCATTGATATAATAAGCATGACTATTGTGTATTGTATTATTAGCTTACCAGTACACCACCTTATATAACACATGTAAGGTAATAATTGAGGGGGTGTGATGGAGCCACTGCTCCCTTTCCTCTGAACCAAGTATATTTTATTGATGTACATGAGTACCAATATGAGCAATTTTGTTTATGAAATAGCTGCATGATATTTACTGCTTGTCATATAGTTTGCTGTATGTCAAAGTCTCATGTTGTACTGTAGTCATATTATTTTTACCTTAACAAAATTTGGACCCTTATGTTATTAGGGCCGTATCCACCCCAGTGTATATTGCTAGACAATATTAGTTGCTCCTGAAATAATCTATGATTTAAATTATTAAGATGGACATTTTTTCATAATATAAAAAAATAATATTAGTAATAATATTATTATTAAATCATACCAATCACACCATCATAACGCTTATGCTTATAAATTGTATTTTAATGACTCATTTATTTAATTCATTTACAAGAATGTATTAATATACAGAGTAATAGTTTTCAATATTTGGAAATGACAAGGCTGTTCTCAGGAAATATCACAGGAGCTGTAGTATGTTATGCTTACTATTATTGTCCCAATACTTGATTAAGAAAACACGAGTTCGTTCTAATGAAATAAGAGATGATAATTTGTCTAACCTCGTAGTATATGATGAAATCAAAGTGGACAAGAAATACATCTTCAAATATTGAGCTACAAGGAAACTCTATACGGTCAACTAAGATAATTGTATCATATACCTGTGTATTTATGCATTACCTATATGATGTATAGTAGTCTGTTTTTATTGTTGTTAGATTACATGCTGTATTCACATGTGATAAGATTTGAGCCAATTAAATATACATGACCAAATCCAAAAACTCATATTATTCTTTTGTCTATTTTATTAATTGCACCTAATACATATTTATAACTAGAAACTGAACATAAATTGATTAAAAATATTATAGTGCTATGTGGGCTGGAGGCCCACATGAAGGACAAGCAAGATCATTTAGGGAAGTGTGTGAGAGAACATGTACAGATGCATTCATGCATTTAATGTTTAACAGTTGTTTTTTGGTTTTTGTAAATAGTTAATTAGTATGTAATTCATGTATGTGATTTTAGTATGTTGTATCACCAATACATTTTTCTTTTGTGTCAACCACGCCCGTGGAGTAGTTTTCTATATTATGGCTCTCCACGTGCATGGCTTTCAGTCTTGTGCTCCACGTCAATCCGTTGAGGTCTAATTACACTTAACCTATCTTATTCTCGTCCTCAGGGAGGGAGCGGCCAGCCGGGTAGGATAAGCCAAAGGGACCTTGTGAGCCTTGATTCTGGTGGCAGCTCTACTATATTAGCTGCCTCCAGTGTGCGCACCTTAAGCGAAGACTCAGGTTTCGGTTTCCTGCTGAACGCCCACATGCTATAATTTGTATGTTATTTCAACCAAAATAACAAAAAACAATATAATATTTATCAATGAAATCTACAAAGAAACAACTTAAATGACTGATGAGTTTCAGCTTATGATGAACAGAATCTATATAGCCAATATAGTGGATCGTCTAATAGTGAACTTTCACACACAAAAAAATACTTCTGCTTAGTGTACCTTTGTACTTTGTGCTTTCCCTCTCCAGTAGAAATGTATTGCTTGCCCATTCTTTGTTGGATGTGTCTACTTATACTCATACTACTGTAGTGACAGTATGCCTGGGATGACCATGTATGGGAAGTATGGATCTAGCTAACTGTAATGTCAGGATATTGCAAGATAAGAGTTGAGATGATAACTGGCACTGGACTGGCTGAGCTGAAATATAAATGCTGCAAACTTAAAAATATATATGGCAGCTGGAGAACACTTTTTATTTAATGTATGCCAGATGTATGTTAATAAACAGAAATTAATGTATTAGGTAATGTAATAGACAGAATAATGATGTTCTGCTTCATTCTACCATATTTTTTGTCACTACATTTGTTTAGCCTACTGAAGTACATAACAGTTTAATCAATATCATATATTTTGCTATATCTTTTTTTAAGTAAATTTCTGATATAAGTCTATTTATTTAAACTATACAAAAATGTTTTTATGAGCTAATCTCAACACAAATAGGTATAATATATTATTATAGAGTTCCTATTTATCCAATTTAAACTTGACAATATGGAAGTTCAGTAAAAGATGTAGTTAAAACAGGTTTGGTTTACAGGGTTAGGCTTTGGTTAATCTAACAAGTAATATTGTGGAAAAACATAAAAAATGTGAATAACATCGTGCAATGGATACTATTAAAATGTTAAACACTGTTTATTTTGCACAAAATTTACCAATCGTGTTAATAAAATGAAACTATAAATTCACATTGGTTGTATAAATGCAAATTTGTAGGGATTCCTTATGTTGTTCAGTTACTTGTACAAAGTGATTATAGTGTACTATTGCATATCATTTACAATGGTATTCACTTGAACTAAAGCAATCTGATGGGTGATGTAAGTGAACTGCCCTATCAAAAATTAGTATTTAAGTTGTATAGTCAGTGTTGTAAGATTTTACTACAGATAGCGTCCACAGGATACTTCTTCTTCCCTTCCTCCGTTTTTTAACTTTGACAATAAATTGAACTTGGCATATAATTTATAGCTAAGTTGTGCTTAAGATTATACTCACTTGACCCTCCCTATAAAGTGTACTCCATCGAATAATTGTTTTTAGAATTGTTATTGTGCTATATTAATAATCTGATTACCGTTTATTTTTGTGTTGTGCCATCTATTAGAACTGATGAGGTTGTATAAATTACTGTGAAACTGTTTGCTTGTATTATGCAGTGTAAATCTAGCGACTATTCCTTGTTTTGAAAATAAAATCATAAATTTAATGTGGCTAAACAAATTTGTACACAACATTGGGAAAGATACCTGTATTATTGTGCTTGGGTGTTTTTGAACACATTAGACCTCTCACTTTTCACAAAATTATCTAAAACTGAATTTAAATGACAGGATATTATGAGCAACCTCATAGTAGCATCTATGTGCATAGTGTAATGATTTGATTAATTAAACCACACCTACAACTGCACCTATAAGTCTGTAAAAAGATATAGCTAACTAAATAGGCATAATCATATTATTGAAATGTTCCTCACTTCCTTTTTTGTAGCTTACTGAACATATGTAAAGGCTGGTTTAGATACTCAGCAAGTGAAGGGTTTAATTCTTACTATTCTATATATTATAGCAGGATTGAGTAAGATAATTCAGAGAATATTTAGGTAGATACTTTGACATCAAAACAACGTTTAAGTCTAGTAAGGATCACATATTACTTCAGTCAAAGATACTATCTACTGTACCCATTACCATAGAGTCATCCATAGTGTATAGCTATACCACTCTGCAGTTGTGATAAAGTATATATAGGTGATACAATTAGAATGCTTGAGCAGAGAGCGGAAAAAACATTAGAATGATTGCAAGAGGGTTGGTGAGAATTATCAGCCATTGCCGAACATGCTTGGCTGCAACATCACCCCATTAATGGGACGAGCTAAGAGTTGTAGAGGAAGCTCTACACATACAGATGACACCTGACAACAACAAGTTTTAACAGAGGCATAGGTTTATAACTTCCAGGATGCTGGCTGTCAATGCTGCATGCAAATCACCTTTTGGGATATAATAAACAGTGTGGGTACCCTCCAGAGGTGTTACTGTTTACGTTGTGTTTATTATATCAAGTTCGACCTCAGTTGACTACTGAAGAGGACTTTGGCAAGAAGTCTCAACTGAAGCACTTCAAAATGATCTCAAAATATGGCCAGAAAATCACACCCACCTAAATTTTAAGGCGCGTCAATGTCAAGATAACTCTTAACAAACTTTAGTGCAAGTAAACCTTCCTACTTTAACATCAAGACTACTAACTACATACACATCGCTATTCTATGATATCTTGTTTAGTGAGTACATTTGAAAGGTTTTGTGAATAGCTAATTTCTATAATAATGTTAATTTTTGTAAAATGAACGGTAGTTTTTAATGAAACCTGAATAAATGAGAAGAACTGAATTTATTGGCAATTCTCACACTAGAGTACCAAAAAAATAACTTCAAAACCCCTATGAAAAGTGATGATTTTTTTTATATGATAAGTAAGGATGACAAAAAACACTCCAATTGACTTGCAACTTTGTACACATCTCCAAAATACATCAATTTATGGGATAAAACTAAGTCTGAAGTGGTGGCCTATCACTTCAAGGCAAACTGGGACAAGGAGCTAAAGAAGGCAGGGTTCGATTCTCTATTTATAGTCAGCTGATATAGTCAGCAGCATTTAAAAACTATCATCTCTAGGAGTGATTTTTTTATTCACCTAAATCGCGCATGCGCAAAAAGGTTGTAGTAGTAGTAGTAGTCATTCTGTCTGTTCTTCTGGCTGTTCCTCTGTCTGTCTGTTAGTCTGGCTGTTCCTCTGTCTGTCTATTTGTCTGCCTGTTTGTCTATTTGTCTGTCTGTCTGTTTTTCTATCACTGTCTTACAATTGATTAATGTATGAACTTACTCGGAACGACAATTTCAGATCTTTATTGTTTTTACTCACGTGATTACGACGTGACAATAGGGGGCGTTGCTACCAGCAGCAAACATTTCTCAAAAATCAGCCCGAAAAGTAGTACAAGTGAGTGAGTTCATATCAATCGGCAGTTAATTGTCAGTATCTCCAAAATCAGAGCGTGACACGGACAAACGCATACAAAACGACTACTGTAACACTACAACTCCCTAGGCGTGCGAGCTGAGGGTTATTGAAGGTTAGTATATTTCCGGCAACTTCTAATCGCTTCTACCTGAATCGTCGTTAAAATAGCTAATAGTATAGGAATCCCTAAAGCCACAACTCGTTTTGATAGACAATTACTCAACTTCATCTCCCGGTGCTTATATATTTATAATGAATCCAGTAAGTTGAATACATTAAGACTATTATTGTCAGTTGTGGGGGGATGTTGCTATATAGGATTGATAGATTTAGTCATGCCACTAACTATAATCTGAGTTATAGAAGAGTTACTATTCAGTAATAGACAGAAGATCGCTCCACAAAGAATACAAGTATACACTACAGTTTTTAGAAGACAACGCTAATTGTGAAGGTTTGCATGAATATAAAGAAGTTGTACGTGACTCTAAATATGCCTGAAATAGTTCCTGTTACCAGAAATATAAAACCTCGCTTGCAAATGAGTAGTGAAAGAACTAATATTTAGGTAATAGTTCTTAATTCTGTTTCTAAGTTTCCCAATCATGCTCATATTCCTAGTTCACTAAGCTGGCTATATAGACATAGTGGTGTATTATTAGTAGTGTGCTAACTTTTGGTGTTGTCTTTTCAATCCTTTAAATATTATTTCTTTAGCTGTATTTGTAGAAAAAACAATTTATTTTTTTTAAGTACAGCAAATCAGTCAAAATTTTTAGCTGCTATAGACACTGTGACAACTGTCTTCCCATCTAAGCCAACACCCACCAACATACATTGTGCTTAATTATTATACTTAAGTCTTCCATGATAATTAGTTATTTTTAATATAATATTTAATATAATTATTTAATTAAAGTAATGATACAAAATCAATAGAAAACTTTATCCTTTCAATTTATATTCATGTATATTCTACATATTTTTGTAAAGTTATAATAGATATGTGCCTGTTTGTGTGCTTGTGTATTTTTATGGTTTGATGAACGTTGGTATAAAAAGCATTTATCACAAAATCATTAATAAATAATGTCCTATTTGTTTGTGACAGATTCTTATTGCAGTTTTTGCTGTCCAAATAATTCCTACTTTGTCCCAAGGTAAGTTGTTATTTTATGTGCTTATAGAAAGTATGTATTGTATGATGTATGATGTATATATAACTACATGCTAAAGTAATATATATATATAAATATATACATATAATAAAGATAATTTCTTCTATTCCTTGATTTCTAACAATCATTATTTACTAAGCAAAGTTTAACTGAGAAATATACAACCATTTGATTTCTTACCCTGCATTGCATCAATTGTATACATTTTCTTATGTACTACAAGAAATATATTGTATTAATTTTTCCTTCTATATGCTAAAGTGATTTATGTTAATTTATTCAAATTCTATCTTTCTAAAAGTTAAAAGTATAATAGTCATACATTAAAGTCTCACTGTAGCGTAAAGTGACCAAATGCAGCTAATACATGTTAGCCCAACTTACTAAGAAAATCAATAATATAAATTTCACTGTTTAATAGTTTATCCAGGTTCCTATTCTGTGAATCCTGCTGCTATATCAGAGAGAGGGTCATCTGCCACTGGACATTGTTCTGATGTGTCAGATTCTGGTAGAGTATGTAATACTCCACGTAGTAGTGTTTTATTTGATGATGTTACTCCCACACTAACTGGACTAGATGGAGACATGTGGGCAACTCAACTACTAACACTCAACACATCTACATCTACTAGTATTACATTTAACTTTAATGGAATAGCAAATTACGCGGGTGTAGGAACTATTGAAGTCGTTATGTTTAGCTGTTCAATGAGAGGAATAGGAGCTAACAGTATTAGCATCCGTAGTAGTGATGACTCGCCTATTGGTACTATTAATGATATTCCTCAATCTTGTGAGTATCTGGTCAGAGCATGTATATCTGATGGATTTACAACTACAGAACCAATATTCACTTTAAATTTCAATGATGCACTTCAACGAGTCTACCTAGCTGAAGTTACATTTTATATTAATAGTCGTGCCTGTTCTAATGCTGTCCTCAATGAATCAGTACCAACTACATCAAGCACTCCAATTTCAGTATCAACTACATCAAGCACTCCAATTTCGACTTTAGAAAGTAAGAAGCACTTTATAATAATTAATATTGTATAGACGATCAACATAACTTACCACTTTATGAAGAAAATTAGTGACAACCTCACGAATGAAGCAGTGCCTCAAATTCAGTGTGTTTGAGTGGTGGGGGGTTATGGGGGGCACTATGTATTGCATAATTTATTCTTAACTTTAACTGAACTAATGAAAACTATTTATAAAGCTAGGGACAAATGGATGGAAAATTATATGATGAAAAGTTCTCGATTATAATGTAGTCATGTAGTCAATCACTTAGTTTCTTAATTTTACTTTCAGTTTTTCCTATAAATTATGTCAGTAATTCTTTGTTGTGTTTTATGTTTGTAAATATTCAAACAAGCCTCATAAAAGTGCTCTACTTTTATATAAGAATCATCAATTCTTCCATCTTTATCCAAGAAGTCGAAAATAACTGATTAATACAAACAGTAATAGCACTGATGCTATGATAAGCAGCTTATTTTATTATTGCAAATAGAATTGAATCCATGAGCCAATCATATTAGCTATTATTAAATTCAATTACAGGGTGGAATAAAGAGCATTCTGTGTGCTCACCTTCACTGCCCCCATCCCCCAAGCCATAGTTATTGTTGTTGCTTTGAAAACAGTTTTTACATTATCTCTGTGAGTATCTTTTGTTGAGTTTTTAGTTCTGTTATTTTTCTCAGTTTGTGTGAATTTGTACTGTAAACTATTGCTGCATGCAACAACATGATTAATGTCTGTATTAAGTTGCCCTGCACATGTGTTTGGCCAACAATAATCCTATACACTAGACCAAAACTACTTACAATATATACCTATCCTACACATATCCTATAGGATAAAGCCATATGTCAATTAGCTTCACCTTTATACTCTATGTAGGATACATGCAGAATAGGTACATTTCTTACTGTTTGGGATGTGTAGTAAATTTATTTTTATCCTAGCACTAATGTCAGTGATTAATATAGAAGTATTATGCTACACTATTGTATAATATCAAAATGATTTAATTTGTCACTGGTGCTTAATTAAATATTGAAGTTGTCATGACTTATTATGTTATTATGTTATCACAAATGTTACTGCTGGTCTTGTGTTAAGATATACTTACATATAACACTGATGTCAAGAACACAGACAAATCAAGTACTACTGGAAATAGTATGACAATTCATACAGCAATGAGAGAATTTTCTACACAGAATATTAAGGAGCCTGAAACGAGTATGTTATCATCTCAATTAGGTGAGTAGCTAACTTGAGTGCCCACCCAATTTTAAAAAATCTTTTAGCATAATATCATTTGTTGTCAAATATATACAAAGGATAATTTCCTTGGTTATTATTTCTGCTTCATGTGAGGGTTTAATATTTCCGAAAGTGAACACTGCATCTGAACACTTCAAAATGTCCATGTGTAGTTCTGGACAACGAAGTATGACAAAGTATTCTCTTAACATTTACTGCATTAGAAAGTAATCTTTTAAATATTAATAAATAGTACTTATTACATGAGTCAGAGTGTGATATGGCGAAATATTTCACTGAGAAGGCTAATTTATTTTCATGAGCCAGAATCTAGTGAAAATAAAGCCTGAGAGTGAAATATCTAGCCATATCACTCTGACAAGTGTATTAAGTGGTTCATTTCACACTGATATCTTCACTGTTAAAGTTAGTACTAGAGGAAGGGTAACACACAGCAGTAAAGTTAGTAGTAGGGGCTACCCACGCCCTCAGCTGATATTTTAGCAGCTGCTATAACCCTGTAGAGTGTAGGCTAACTCGCATGTATTTTTTCCTTGCCTTAAAAACTCTTGAAAATACTTACACATCTGGTGAAATACCTTCACATATTGTACACCTAGTCATGCAATAAATAATATATTATTATAATAGCGAATTTTTCTCATTATAATGGCAATTGTTGTTGATTAAAGCTTAACAATATTGGCTGTTAGAATGAGAAAAATGTGCAATTATTACTAATATTTCAGCCGAGAATGACTGAATCATTAATGTATTTATTGTTTATAATTTTTATATAATATTTTTGTCATTGTTAGCTGAATGACTATCAAAACTTTAAAACTGATCTTTGACTCATAAGCATGACTGTTGCATTGTATTACATTAGCTTCTCAATCCATTACCTTATAGAGAACACATATACAAGGAAAATCTGGGGAGGAGGAGGGAAGGGAAATGGGGCTACTGCTCCCTCTTCTCTGTACCAAGTTTATTGATATACAAAGATGCTACTATAACCAATTGAGTTTAAAAGATACCTGCATGCTATTGTTTCTGTATATTTTATTTATCAATGTTGTGTAACAACACATTCAAGCTGATTGTTTATCATAAAATATGTGATTTATAGTAATTATAAAATTATTTTTATACAGCTGCAGCTAGTGTGACTTCATTTGTAATAGGAAATATCACAGGAGCTGTAGTATGTATATGTATACTATTATTGTTCAAATACTTGATTAAGAAGAAGCGAGTTCGTTCTCACAAAGCAAATTGTGATAATCCAACTAATCCAGTAGTTTATGATGAAATCAGAGTGGACAAGAAAGATACAGCTTCAAATATTGAGCTACAAGGAAACTCTGCATACGGTCAACTGAACTAATTGAATTTCCTGTTTCTTGTGTTGTATCTTATAGCTATGTATTGTTATCTATATTCAGTACGAAGTATATTTTGATAATATATTTTTATTGTTAATAGATTTTAATGTTTTATTAATGTGTAAGTAGAAATCTCCACTTTGTAGGAATATTTTTGAATATTTTGAACCATAATTAAAAAAATATTTTATTCAAACAAAAACAATTTGTTATATTATAACTGCAACTAATTCATATCCTTTACTTTATAGCTGGTAACTGAACATGAATCATTGAAGACATTATTCTGTTATTACTACTAACATTGTTAAAGCCAAAGTAAAGTTCTAATCAAAGGTGCATAATATCCAAAGTATTAATAATAGCAAAAAATGAGATGTTAAGGACTGATGAAATTCTGATTATGGTCAAGAGAATGCAATTTACACTGTGTGTCATGACTCTTTGTCCTGCAATGACAATAATAATACAATTATTGGCTAACTCCTTTGGTATGAAAATCATTTTGTATTGTGTTTTAATCAATACGCGAACAAATGTTAAGCTTTTATTTTTTATTATGCAAGTTTGCAAACCTTACCACTAAATGTCATTATATAAATCAATGTATGATATACTTTTTTTTTAAATCAATGTATGATGTCACATTGAGTGTGTTGCTATAGCTAAATTTTTAAGGTTTAGAGTAGTATACATTTTGAAACATATATAAAATCTTGAAAATTTTCATGAAAATATTCACACACATTTCTGGCAGTACATCAATTGTTACTTTCACACAAAAGTTTAAACAGTTAATTAACAAAATAAGCAATTTATACTCACTTCAACAATATTATATGGCTGACATTGATTTTTGGTGGTAACTAGTTAGAATGGCTAAAACAATTTAAACACCAGCTGTAGTGAATATTCTTAAGGATATGTAGAGTTTTGTATATAGTGAGTGAGTGTGGAATGAGAGAAAGCATAAACATAACATGATGGAACAGAAAACAGAAAATCAGTTATATAATAATCAAATAATGATAAGTGCTTAAGAGATCATAGCTGCTGTGTTCTTGTACTAGTATACTCCAGTGTATTCTTCAAGTATACTGAGTATCGTATAACAGTCATACTCTTGTAATACTGACCAAATTTTAGTTGAGTATACTCTATTATTTGTATAGTGATTGATCTTCAAGAAAATTCAGCTTATGATCAAATGAATTAATAAATTAATATTTTATGACAACTAACTACTTTTTGCACTATAAACTGATTAAACTGTGGACATGAAGTTGCTATTATATAGTCATCACATGCTAATCCACTGAACACTACAAAATTGCAATAGCTATAAGCGAACTGTATAATGATTTAAGTTTTATTTAATTATGCCAGAGTTGTGTAAATATACAGCAACTTAAGAATGAAGTTTTAAATCAGTAGGGTAATCTTTTGATTTATTTCACTACAACTACAGCCTCACATATAAATGCGTGAAAAGATAAACCAGAGTAGGCATACACATATTGAAATGATCCTCACTTACCTTTTGGTATCTTACTGATACATAATGGGTAGTTCACTTACTATTGCTATAAATGATCGAATTACCAATGTTAGACATTATGTAGCTAAATGTTGTTGTTGTTGTTTTTTTAAGTTATCCATTTTGAGCCACAAATACTTCGGATTAAAATTTGACCAACTAAACTGCTATCTCTAAACCTTGGTGGCACACTAATTATGCCAGCACAACTGGGCATAAATGGCAATGTTGCATAACATAGTTTTTATGTAAAAAGTTCAACTGCAATGGGCATAATAACATACATTGCATTTTTAACTGAAAGCTTGCTTGGAGAGACAAGGAAAATTGAAATGATAATATTTATTAACGTTGCACTATTCAAAATAGAAATTTTGGGCTACTATTTTTTTGGTTTCCAGCACACTTTAGGTCATTCATTTATGTCAAATTCATTAATGCATTGATATCATTAGTCCTTGATTATGCATATTAGTTATTGACAGAAATATGTTGACTTGCCATATCTCAGATGTTAACACTATATAGTCAGCTGATAGTCAATCGCTTTTTTAAACTCTCATCACTATGAGTGATTATATTAACCCTCAGTGCGCATGTGGGTAGAATTGCTGCAGTCCTCCCATCTGTCCGGTCTGTCTGTCTGTCTTTCTATCTGTCTGTCTGTCTGTCTGTCTGTCTGTCTGTCTCTTTGTCTGTCTGTCTGTCTGTCTGTCTGTCCGTCTATATGTTGATTACCCTCTGATTTTGGAGATTACTGACGGATTTAGATATGAACTTACTCAGAATGACAATTTAAAAACTTTTATTGGTTTCATTGCTCACGTGATTACGACTTGACAATAGTGGGCGTTACCCATAATTGCTCGTACCTGTACGGAGCTGACTGACAGCTTGCTTTATCTACAAAATCAGCCCTACGTACAATTAGTGCAATGAAAGTCTTATAGAGTAAGTTTATACCAATAAGCAGATAATTGTTAGTAAATGTCCAAAATCAGAGCCTGACACAAACTACAGACACATAACGACTACTATAACACTATAACCCTCTAGCGCATACGAGCTAAGGGTTAATGACGATTAAAATACTTAATGCGCACAAATCCCTGAACCACACCTCCTTCGCCAGTATATAGGTTATTCACATTGGGCATGGTCACGACTCAAACAACAATTGTAGTTCAAGTTGTTATGATTGAGAATTACTCAACTTCCTCTCTTGCTGTAATGAATCTAATAAGTTGAATACCTTAAGACTACATTGTCAGATGTGGGAAATGTTGCTAGATAGAATTTATAGATTAGTCGTGGAAGAAAATTGTAGTTATAACAGCTAGGTGACAGACCTTGTTGTTCACTAACTATTATCTGAGTCATAGAAGAGTTAGAGAATTATCAGAATTAAAATGACACAATGAGAAACATTAAGTGAGTGTATAAATAAGGTAGTTATGCACATAGATAAACATTCTTTAGATCTTGTATTAGATCACTCAGTTAAATTTTCAAGGGAGAATTATGTGTTAGCATAAAATTAGAAGGAAAAAAAAAATTAAAATAAGTATTATCACATATTAATGCTAAAATGTTTTTAATACTTTAGAACAATGAATCCATAATAAAGCTAAGATAAGCTTTTGCTTTATTGCATACTCAATATAATTTAATAAATTTGGATATTTTTTAGTCTACGTATTAAAGAGAAGACCAATCTATATTATAGACTTTTGACCTTTACCCTTTCACAGCCATAAAAGTCTCACAGCGGTTTGTAGTATACTTTGGGAAAACTGTAGTGTATTTTCATTTGCTTTGCTCAACACCAATACTATAACACTAGCTACTTTAATTAACCAATCAGAATCTTCTGCTGTTCACATTGTGATTTCAGTATAATAAAAGATGCACAAGATATTTAGCATGCAGTTACTGTCAGAATAGACAGAAAATTACTCAAGAAAGAAAACAAGGCATACAACAGCTTTAGAAGACAATGCTAACTGTGAAAGTTTGCAAGAATATAAAGAAGTTATAAATTTTCCTGGTAATAATTCTTAATTCGGTTTCTAAGTTCCCAATCATGCTCATATTCATAGTTCACTATGCTGACTACATAAACATAGTGGTATTAACTGCGTGCTACTTTTGTTTTTGTTATTTCATATGATTGCTTTGGTGTAGTCTTTTCAAATCCTTTACATATTATTTCTTTAACTGTAGTTATAGAAAAAACAATTTTTTTTTTTTAAAGTAGAGCAAATCAGCCAAAATTTTTAGCTACTATAGACATTGTGATAACTTTCTTTCCATCTAAGCCAACTGCCACCAACATATAATGCTTAATTGTCTTCCATGATAATTTTTTATTTCTTATATTATGTAATTGAAGTAACGATACAAAATCAATAGAAAACTTTACCCTTTCAATTTATATTCACGTACATTCTAAGAATTTTTGTAAAGTTATAATAGATATTTGCCTGTTTGTGCGCTTGTGTAATTTTATGGTTTGATGAACGTCAGTATATACAAAGTGTTTATCACTAAATTAATAATAAAAAATGTCCTCTTTGTTTGTGATAGATTATTATTGTGGTGTATGCTGTCCAAATAATTCCTACCTTGTCTCAGAGTATGTTTTTTTAATGTATGTATGTATTGTGTGTATGTATGATGTATACATAATTACATGCTAAGGTAAAATATTTATAAAAAAAGACAATTTCTTCTATTCCTCTTTTTCCAAGAAGTAAAAAATAACTGATTAATACAAACAGTAATAGCATTGATGCTGTGATAAGCAGCTTATTTTATTATTGCAAATAGAATTGAATCCATTGGTCAATCATAATAGCTATTATTAATTCAATTACAGGGTGGAATAAAGAGCATGCTATGTGCTCAACTTCAACACCCCTCCCCCAAGCCATAGTTATTGTTGTTGCTTTGTGAACAGTTTTTTTCATTATCTCTGCGAGTAACTTTTGTTGAGATTTTAGTTTTGTTATTTTTCTCTTTGTGTGTGAGCTTGTACTGTTAGCTAATGCTATATGCAACAACATGGTTAATGTTTGTATTAATTTGACCTGCACACGTGTGTGGCCAACAATAATCCAATACACTAGACCAAAACTACTTACAATATATACCTATCCTATACATATCCTTATATAGGATAGAGCCATATGTCAATTAGCTTCAATTTTATATTCTGTGTAGGATACATGTAGGATAGGTACATTTCTTACAGATTGGGATGTGTAGTAAATTTATTTTTAACCTAGCACTGATGTCAGTGATTAATATAGAAGTATTATGCTACACTATTGTATAATATCAAAAATATTTTATTTGTCACTGGTGCTTAATTAAATATTGAAGTTGTTATGACTTATTATGTTATCATGCTATCACAAAAAATGTTACTGTTGGTCTTGTGTTAAGGTATGCTTACATACAACACTGATGTCAAGAACACAGACAAAACAAGTACTAGTGATGTGCTTGAGCACAAATGGCGAGCGAGCCTAAAGACTATACTATTTTTATATGAATTATTTTGACTTCTAACACTGAAGCTACTGAAAATAAGGTCTAGTTTTTTAATTACGCATACACTGTAAAGGGATTTCAGTACCATAGTAACAACTCGCTGCTACTGTTTGAATTGAAGGAAAACAACAACAACAAAACAATACACGCTATTTAAACGTTTTCTTTGTGATATTCTTTAGCTAAATAGTGGCTGTAAAGCACAATGCTTTGACAAAACTGGACATACACCTACACAAGACTTGCCTTCACGGTTAGTCTAGTGGACAATGCATTTTCAAGTAAATACTGTTGCGTATGGCTTATAACCATGCCAAAGAGCGCATTGACTTACCACCGCCACTAACTCAAATAGAAATGGAAGTCCCGTAAGTTTTCACATTTTAACTGCACCCGTAAAAGAATTCAAAAATACGGGTTCTGATCGATAAACAGAGGATTCTGTTTAGTGAAGTTTGGGACGGGGTCGACCACCGAACTAACACAAAAACGTGAGGGTCAAAGTACAAAAATGCCTTACGTATGTCTGCTTGAGCACAAATGGCGAGCGAGCCTGATAGGTAACATAAAAAATGTTACTATTTTTAGCTTACTTCATGCAAACACTATAATAGCAGTTATGACATTTGATTTCAGCAAACAATTACAAAATCACTCTCTTACCTGATTAATGGTAAGTTTTATAGTATCAAACATCAACCATTCTGATAATCTCAATCACCAGTAACTCTTGAACAAGCTCTCAGCTACGATAAAAAAATAAATCAGTGTTATTATTTGTAATTTAGCCAACAATATGGAATTACTACTTACATCATTCTTGAGTATTGATAACTTCTGTAGTATCAAATTGAAGTTACTTTGACCATCTGAATTACTTGAATTCTTGACAACAAGCTCTCACCTACAAAAACAAAAGACCATCAATTTTAGCACACAGATACAAAATTACTTTCTTACCTCATTTTCTTGAGCAGTGGTAACTTTTGTAGTACCAAATTTGAGCCAATCTGACTATTTGAATTTACCAGTCACTGTTGACAAGCTCTTAGCTACAAAAAAGAAAAGTCCAGAGTTAATTTTGCATATTTAGCTAACAAATATGGAATTACGTACTTACCTCAGCTTCCCTCCAGAAGTAGTAGCTTTCTTAGCATTAATACTACGGCATTCCGTATCCCCCCATAAAACAGCGAAGTTTTTAAGTCTGGAAAAGGGTCTTCAATGCCATAGTAACCGGTCGAATCAACTTTTTGTTTCTTGAAAAGCAAGCGTTTTCGCCTGAATTTTCTCACACTTCTGCGCTTAAGTAAGGCTTGCTTAATGCTGTAGTTCAATTCCGTAAGTGTCTCGCTCGCTACGCTCGCCCACCAATGATAATTCATACAGCAATGAGAGAATTTTCTACACAGAATATTAAGGAGCCTGAAACGAGTATATCTCAATTAGGTGAGTAGCTAACATTAGTCCTCATCCAATTTGTTTTTAAACGTTTAGCATAATATCATTTATACTCTAATATATACAATGAATGTTTTCCTTGAGTATTTCTGCATAATGGGAGGGTTCATTATTTCCGAAAGTGAACACTGCATAATGAAAACTTCAACATGTCCATGTGTAGTTCTGGACAATGAAGTATGACAAAGTATTCTCTTAACTTTTACTGCATTAGAAAATAATCTTTTAAGTAATAAACAATATTATACTCATCATACCAATGGAAATGACATTGACTCACAAGTGTTTTTACTTGCCTTATAAACTCGTGAAATTACTTACACATCAGATGAAATACCTACACATTATGGACACCGAGCCATGCAATAAGTAATACAGTCGAACCTCCGAACAACAGCCATGCATGGGGACGAACCCTTTGGCCTTTGTAGAGAGTTTGACCTTATTTCGGAGTTTTTTGGATTAGATGAAGATCTTGTGGACCCAGAATGAAAAGTGACGTGATTAAATACATTAAATGAATCAGACGGATTCTTAAGACATTTAACAAAAAATAATAGGTCTAGTAATTGTAGGTAGTACATTAGTGGTAAAATATTGAGATGTATAAGTCTTAATTTGTAAGAAATATTATAATTATTTAAAATGTATTTAGTTGCACGCCGTCGAACTCTTTCCAATAAGATATGTCTTGTATTTTGTTGGGAAACAATAGCGGGGAACAGTAGGTCAGCTGAGATCTTACAAGTGATAGAAGGACTTCTTAATGTTAATGGGTGATGTGCAAGGAATTGTTCGCCTAATTAAATACAGAGACCGATAAGCTTTGCTGCATATTTATTTGATGTGGACAGACCAAGATAAACTATATATCAGAGATTAAAATTACTTATACATCAGATGTAATACCCATACATATTATGGACACCCAGCCATGCAATAAGTAATAATATTTATTATAATAGCAAGTTTTTCTCGTTCTAACAGCAAATATTGTTAATTAAAACTTAACAATATTGGCTGTTAGAACGAGAAAAATGTGCTATTATTATAATAATTTCAGCCTAGAATGACGGAATCATTAATATATATTTTATTGTATATAATTATTTATATAATAGTTTGTCATAGTTAGCTGAATGACTATCAAAACTTTAAAATGGATCTTTGACTTAGAAGCATGACTGTTGCATACATTAGCTTCCCAATCCATTGCCTTATAGAACACATGTAAAGGGAGAATCTGGGGAGTGGAGAGGGTCTGAACCAAGTTTGTTGATATACAAAGATGCCACTATAACCAATTTAGTTTATACCTTCATGCTATTGTTTCTGTATATTTATCAATGTTGTGTAACAACACATTCAAGCTGATTGTTTATCATAAAATATGTGATTTATAGTAATTATAATATTATTTTTATACAGCTGCAGCTAGTGTGACTTCATTTGTACTAGGAAGTATCACAGGAGCTGTAGTATGTATATGTATACTATTATTGTTAAAATACTTGATTAAGAAGAAGAGAGTTTGTTCTCACAAAGTAAAATGTAATAATCCAACTAATCCAGTAGTTTATGATGAAATCAAAGTGGACAAGAAAGATACATCTTCAAATATTGAGATACAAGGAAACTCTGCATACGGTCAACTGAACTAATTGAATTTCCTGTTTCCTGTGTTTTATCTTATAGCTATGTATTGTTATCTATATTCTGCATGACATATAATGTTATATTAATGTGTAAGTAGAACTCTCAACTTTGTAGTAATAGTATTTTGAATATTTTGAACCATAAATAAAAAGTTGTTTTATTCAAATATTAACAATTTGTTTTAAGTGCAAATTTTGATTAACAGTTAATTATGTAAAAGAGCTCAATATAAATTGTTTATTATAATGTATTGTGGTTTAATACTTTAATGTTAATGATTAGGAGTCACCTGATATTACAGGCTGCTAGACTATTTAATAAAACTAGCTACCCTGATAGCTAGCCAGGTGTAGCAAGTTTCAGAGAATTTATTTCAGTAGAATAAAACCATAATAAGATTTCGGCTTGTTGGACAATTTCTGTGACGTGTGAGTTGTACTTGGGAAGTGTGAAGGTGGAGTCATAATTGAATTGGTGCCAGCCATTCCAGAGAGGCCACTAATTAAATTATTAGTACACCTTCACACCTCCCAAGTACAACTCACATGTCACAGAAATTGCCCAACACCAACTAACATTCCCCAGGGCCTGTGCCCCACCACACAATGATCTCATGTTCTGTATCATCTGTTTATACAAAGTTCCTTGTTCAGTCACCCTCATTCAGTTCAGTAACCACTAGAAGGCTCCACAAGCCCAAATATTATGGTTTTATTCTCTGAAACTTGCTACACCTGGCTAGCTATCAGGGTAGCTAGTTCTTTTAAATAGTCTAGCTGCCTGTAATATCGCCGTTTTATTTTTTTTTCGCTATAATAATTGTATTGGGAGCACAAATAAAAATATTTGCAGGTATCGCCGAATATATTGACCAAAGTTTCTTGTAAGACATATTTTTGTAAAAGAGTGTATATCTGGATGGCACCCCTTCTAATATTGCTGTACATACCTTCAACAAACACTGTGCTAGGTTTCATGCTTTGGTCCACTCTGTCACAATATTGCATCAAAAGTACAATTTCCCACTGGACTAGTCCAGCAGATAAGAAAAATTATTGTGACAGAGTGGACCAAAGCATGAAACTTGGTATGCAGGTTCGGTTTGGCATAAATAACAGTATCAGAAGGGGTGCCAAAAAAATATCTTATAATTTTTTAAAGTGTGAAATTTTGATTAACAGTTAATTATATAAAAGAGCTCAATATAAATTGTTTATTATAATGTATTGTGGTTTAATACTTTAATGTTAATGATTAGGAGTCACCTGATATTACAAGCAGCTAGACTATTTAATAGGACTAGCTACCCTGATAGCTAGCCAGGTGTAGCAAGTAGTTTCAGAGAATTTATTTCAGTAGAATAAAACCATAATATTTCAGCTTGTGGAGCCTTCTAGTGGTTACTGAACTGAATGAGGGTGACTGAACAAAGAACTTTGTATAAACAGATGATACAGAACATGAGATCATTGTGTGGTGGGGCACAGCCCCTGGGAATGTTAGTTGGTGTTGGGCAATTTATGTGACATGTGAGTTGTACTTTGGGAGGTGTGAAGGTGTAGTCATAATTGAATTAGTGGCCCCTCCAGAATGGCTGCCACTAATTCAATTATGACTACACCTTCACACCTCCCAAGTACAACTCACATGTCACAGAAATTGTCCTAACATTCCCAGGGGCTGTGCCCCACCACACAATGATCTCACGTTCTGTATCATCTGTTTATACAAAGTTCCTTGTTCAGTCACCCTCATTCAGTTCAGTAACCACTAGAAGGCTCCACAAGCCCAAATATTATGGTTTTATTCTACTGAAATAAATTTTCTGAAACTTGCTACACCTGGCTAGCTATCAGGGTAGCTAGTTCTTTTAAATAGTCTAGCTGCCTGTAATATCGCCGTTTTTTTTTATTTTCGCTATAATAATTGAATTCGGAGTGCAAATAAAAATATTCGCGGGTATCGCCGATTATATTGACCAAAGTTTCTTGTAAGACATATTTTTGTAAAGGAATGTATATGTGACCGTCTATGGGAAAATCGGGCACAACGCGGCATGCGTAGACGTCGCAAAAAGATCGATTTAGTTCTTAAAATTGTATTAAACTAGTGGTGCGCTCGAATAGCGCAAAATAGCGAAGCGAGCGATGCATGTTCCCTGTAATTGCAGCTATAGATACAGTTATTTATTTTGATGTTGTTAATGTTATGTCTGTCTGTTGTTTCATATAGATTCATTGGTGCTTCTATTTTATACCACTGTATGATGAAGGTTATAAAATTTAGGCTATGTATAATAAAGTTTAAATGTTATACTTTTTGTGGTAAAACAAGAGTAATGAATTATTTTATTATGTATTTTATTAATGTAATTCGTAATCAGCTACATAGTATTGCTTTATATAATAAAGTTTAAATGTTATATTATTTGTGATAATATAAGAATAATGAATTATTTTACCATCAAAGTTATTGGCTGGTGTTTTAGACAGAATATACCGCTATTTAATTAAAAATGTCATACATCATTACAGTTATAGCTGATGTAAACTTTGTGGTTTAATAAAAAAATAAATAAAAGAGTTTGTTTGGGTACTATAACATATTCAGAGGGAGAGCAGAGTATTTTAAATGGATGTAGATCTTAGACTACATAGTTTGATAATAGAGTTAGGTTAATTTTTATAGTTTTACATTAAATTTAACCTGCAAGTGGAGGAATGTTTCCAGGATGCATGTTATTTTGAGCTGAATAGAGCTTAGGGATATGTTTATCCTGGCTACATCGACAACATTCCAATGACTTAAATTTCATTTTGGTGCCTGGAAACTTCTCCATACACGTTATGCAGACTGGGATAGTAATTCGATGAGATTTTAGCATGAAAATTACGCATTGCTGTGTGAACTTGAGGATCATCAAATGCTGGAATAATATGGTGCAATGGAACCTGGGGATGTTGTCTTGACCTGTTCCCCCTAACTTGAGACAATCTAGTCTCCAGTTGAAGTGGTGTTTCATCAGCCAATCTCTGCTGTTGGTTAGTTGACAACTGCTCTAATGTAGAGGAATTTTGTAATGAAGATTCATTTGCTGTTCTCAACAGTTGGTTAGTGGACAAACAGTGGAGCCTGTGATCTCTTTCACTATCACTTTCAAACAAATGTGTGACTTGCTGTTTTTGTGACATTAGTTGTAGACGTTGCTCTCTGCATAATGGTTTCCTAAACGAAAATATGTCTCGTATTAACTTATTGAAGTATATATTTTATTTTATATTTACCTCTTGCATTCGTTGCTGATAAGCTGAAAGGCTTTGCGGTATCGAAATTGTTTGAGTTATATTTTCTGCAACTTTTTTTGCTGCTTTGGGTGTATATGAGAATGGATGTCCTCTGATAGATGTCTTTTCCTTCCTCTTGCAGTACAAAAAGTAGTGGGGATATTAGCTTCTTGTTCAGATGGTGTGGCTGCATTTTCAGTGTCTTCAAGAGTAGTTGAGTCTACAGCTGTATAAAGTTGATTGGTACAGTAATCCTCAGGAATAGTCTAATAAATAAATTAGGAACATTTAATGGCTTTTCAAAAAGAAAGATTCTTTACTTTGCTACCTGTTTCTGTTTCGTTTTAGCTCTCCTCCTCCTTGCCCTGTCCTTTTCATTTCTTATCTCTCTCCTTACTATTTTTTCTTCTGGAGTTCCTAACGCCCTCAAAGCTCTTGACCGAGCGTTTCTAACGTTTTGTCTACTGGGCATCGCTACTTCGTACGGCGGGTAAACAAAACAAAATGTTGCTAAGAAGGTTACCCGGCCCGCGCAAGCGCGTAGGATAAAGGGAACGTTTTGTCTACTGGGCATCGCTACTTCGTACAGCGGGTAAACAAAACAAAATGTTGCTAAGAAGGTTACCCGGCCCGCGCAAGCGCGTAGGAGAAAGGGTACACACGTACGCCCACGCAAGAACAAAAACAATTTCTAGACCTAAATATATATATATATCGCGAACTCATTAGAGAGTCAGCTCCGCTCGCTTCGCTCGCTTCGCTGAATAAGCCTAACGAAGGGAACGGTTAGGTGATATATAGCGGGAATGGCTAAAGCTACGGCTATAAAACTTGGAGAGCTTAATATCTGCTTGCCGAGGAGTGTGTAAGTGCAAAAAAAAATTTTTTGTCGGGGCCGCGTTGTGCCCGATTTTCCTGTAGACGGTCACATATCTGGATGGCACCTCTTCTAATATTGCTGTACATACATTCAACAAACACTGTGCTAAGTTTCATGCTTTGGTCCACTCTGTCACAATATTGCATCAAAAGTACAATTTCCCACTGGACTATATTATGTTGTTTCACTGTTAAAATTTTGTGTGAAAGTAATAATTGCTATACTGCCAAAAAAATGAGTATGAATCACTTTAAGAAAAATTTCAAGATCTGTATAAATTATGTTTTCAAAACGAATACTACTCTAAACCTTAAAACTTTAGCTTAACAATATTTATATGGCTGACATTGATATTAAATTTTGATGGTAACAGGTTAGAATGGCTAAAACAATTTAAACACCAGATGTAGTGAGATCCATTTTCGTGTAGACAAACCTTTTCCTTCTTCTGGACATGAGCCCTGCATATTTGTAGTAATAATTCTCCACATATTGCTGAACATTGCAGACTTCATCTCTGACTCTGTATTTGTAGTTTTTTGCGACATAAATGTACAATAATAAGAATAATACTCCAAGTATTATAGCAATGCAATAGAGCACCATGTCACAGCTTATAAAGTTTCCATTGATTTCATAGTCATTTCTTCCTTCAAATCTATGCCACACAACTCCCATTAAGAGAGCCAGTGCTGGTCCCAAAATGTCGAAACATGCTCTTATAGCATAAGAGACACCAATGAGTAGACCCTTCATAGCGTGGGGACTCTGGGAACACAGAAACTCATACATTGCCACGTGAATGGTGACCACTAATATGTTAGTAACAGTTCTGTGAACGATACTTATGTACTTAAAGTACCTGATTAATACTGGCAACTCTCCCTTGTAGGTTATGCTTGCACTTTCATTGTTTGTGTAAGTTTTCAGTGCAAAAATACATCCCGTGTTTTTGTAATTTAAATCTATCAGCGTTTCAATGACAACGAGAACTGCCAGAGCACACAATAGTACAGCCATAGACAGTCCTATTTTCTTGAGTACACCTGGAGTATAGTAGGACACTAATGGTCTCATGCAGAACAGGTAAACTGGAATAACCAACAGCACAATTATCTGGTCTAACACATCCAATAGTATTTCTCTAGTTTCCTGCCAATCGCTGGTAGAATTGATAGAGAGAGATTCGCTGTTAGTGACACTAGCTTGAATGTGTGACTGAATCACTAATATCATTGGATCAGATAAGTAGCACAGAGTGAAAACTGGACCAATAGCAACTAATACTTTCAATATTCCATAGAACACCTTTACATCTTCCACTTGTTCAGTGGTGAATGGACCTCCGTATTTAGACTTGCCAAGATCCAGACCTGTTGGGATCTTGTCTTCACAGTAAGTGAGAGCACTTCTATACACTGGAACTTTGTGTTTCATGGAGAATTTAGTGACCAAGCAGACTAGTCGGTAAGGGTTAAAAGAGCTCTGACTGATAAGAAACCAATTCTTATGCCTTGTTGCAATCCACCACAGGGTGACAATTAGGATACCAGCAATTACAAGTGCAATTCCAATGGAACAAAACTGCACAAGTTTGGAGTGACTCACTTCCTTGGATATCCTGAAGAGCAACTGAATAATTAACCTAGGGCAAAATGATGTCCACATGAACCAATACACATAAATGACTTGGTCTTCCCAGGGCGAGTCGAATAGCTGGTCTAATCCAAACTGTATAATGTTAGCCTTGAAGCCTATCATACCAATTAGTAACAGTACAAATCCAGGCAACAGCATGATTAAACCCATTGATAGAAGAACAATAAACATGGACCTTTGCAATAGGTTTGTATAAAGGATGGCACTTACTACAAGCGATCCACCAACTACAACTAGCATTACTCCCGGCTTTAGGAATTTCAGTGACCCAAACACAGTCCTGTAACGACCAAAATGGTTGTCAGCAAGGTATCCTGCACATGGATAACTGCAGCGAAGAAAGGCACTAGTACTGATGTTGACTAGGATGGCAAGGAGCTCAGGATACACTGGGAAGAAGTGAGTTGGAGATATGAATGCATAATAAATTATATGAACTGCAAAGTTGAGCAGAAGTGTAAGAAGAGACTCCTTCGATGTCACAAACTTGCTGGCATTGTGATATCTTCTCTTCATTATTTTCAATTGTTTCCTCAGAATGAGCGGTGTTTCTTCAGCATTCGATTCTGACTCCATCACTCTGACTTGATTGAATGATTTGACTGTAAACTGAAGAGCTTTAGCTATCCAAACGAAAGAAATGAATGTTGCATAAACATTCCAGTTTGAGTAAACCGGTGAGGTTGTGTACGCACAACTGAAGAAAGAGTAACGTTTATCAACCACATACAAACAGAAACTTAATGACGACAGCACATGATCAATTAGATCACATGTGGAAATCCCCACTCGTACACAAACACTGTGATAACAACAAAAATTATAGTGAGGGAAAATGCATCAATGTCATGTTATAATAATTATATATTCACTTTCACATTAGCTGTCAAAACAACTGCCAACTTGAAACACTTGAGAATTAGATATGTCATAATGTGTTATCTAATCATACATTTCAAAATTATAGCCAGTATTAGGTGCACAAAAAGCACAACCAAAATTTTATTTTCCATAGTTGTATGTTTACTGTATTTTTTGCAGCCAATACTGCTGCATAGCTAAGTGTCTCAATAGAATGTAATTTCATGCTACGTATAGTGGAAGGCAAAGGGACTAATCTCCAAATGATGCGCTCAAACTGCATCAGCTATTACAAGATGAAGACCATGTTCAGAATAAAGTAAACATTTTCTGAAACTGTAACTATTAAAAGTGATATTAGCTGATACGACTGGGAAAAAATGAAATGAAAAAAATTATAACATTCAATAATCACTAAATAATATTCATGAAATACCATTATTCCTTTGTATTTAAAATTAATCTTGTTCAAGTTGTTTTTATTTATTAATCTAATGCTAATAGCTAGCAGCGGCAGTTCTGTAAAGTAACGCCGTGGCCATTTTGGGTGTGCCAACTCCACCATTTGACTTTTTGATAATTTAAAATTGTTATTATATTATTAAATACTACTACTTATTATTCTTACCCATTGCATATTATCACACATTTGAAATTGATAATTTTTAAAATTTTAAGTTCTCTGTTCATAGCTAGTTAATAATAATTCTAATGCTAGGTCCAAAATTAAATTTCCTTACACTCAAAATTGATATTATAATTACGGAGTGTTTTTATGTAGCTACCATTAATAAATCATCAGTTATCTTTTAGAAGGTTATTGTGTGTCTATTGAGACAAGAGACTCAATTTCAATGCAGCAACTAAGAGCAGTGCAATTACTCCCAGACAATTATTATTAAAATAATATTCTGAAGAATGAGCATTTCACTTTAAAAAATAAAAATAAAATATAAAAAATTGGCCTGTGATGATGTGTAAAAAGTTTATCAAAAATAATATTAAAAATCTATTGTATTATATAGGTAGTAATAATTGTGTTCATTGTGTGAGTGATACATAGTGGCTATGATGCTCCAAATAGAGACTCTGCAAATTCCTTATAGTCAAGTGTTCCTCGTATTGTTTGCTGTGACTCCTCACCAGTGTAGGGCTTCATCCTCTTCAGGCAGTAGTCCGCATGCTCCTTGGAGAGGGCCTAAAAATAGAAGGAGAGAAAAATGAAAGTTGCTGTTTGGATTGTTTGTTACAAACAGAGAACTTGTTATCACTGAAACTACGTACACACACAAGGAAACTTACGGTAAACAATTCACTTTTATAAACTCAAAAACTTCCGTCAAAAACTTTAGAATATTGAGCTTATGATTTGTATGTCCATTTGAGTTGGCCGGTCACAAATTAACATTACATCGATTTAGTTTGTTTATGTACACTGAACCGTAGGAGTAATATTTTCATTTTCAGTTGCCATAAGTTTATGGAAATATTGTATTGGGCAACTGTGAGTGTCAATTTGGATGTGTATTATTAGCCACCATAACAGGTTTTATACATTCACTTCACAAGTACTGGATAAGCTACACATAAACATTTATTGATTGCAGCTTCCAATGAGTTGCTATAACTGAAACTATACCTGTTTTATTTCTTGTTCTAGGACATATGGTCTGTCCCCATTGGCTGTGATGGCTCTGAAGGCACTCAGGACTTCCGACATGGACTGCACATTCTCTGTCTCTCTACTGATCATGAAAGACATGTAGTCCTCCAGAGAAATCATGCCTCCTCTGTATTCACACACACACACACACACACACACACACATCACTATGTTACACCTTATTACCAGAAACATTAATGATAAGTTTACTAGTGATGTGCTCTAATAGCACAAAATAGCGAAGCGAGCGATGCATGTTCCCTGTAATTGCAGCTATTCCATGCATGCTTGGTGTGGCTACAAAATACTGTCAGATTCTTTACTTCGCTACCTGTTTCTGTTTCGTTTTAGCTCTCCTCCTCCTTGCCCTGTCGTTTTCATTTCTTATCGCTCTCCTTACTAATTTTTCTTCAGGAGTTTCTAACGCCCTCAAAGCTCTTGACCAAGCGTTTCTAACGTTTTGTCTACTGGGCATCGCTACTTCGTACGGCGGGGGTAAACAAAACAAAATGTTGCTAAGAAGGTTACCCGGCCCGCGCAAGCGCGTAGGAGAAAGGGTACACACGTACGCCCACGCAAAAACAAAAACAATTTCTAGACCTATATATATATATATATCGCGAACTCATTAGAGAGTCAGCTCCGCTAGCTTCGCTGAATAATTATTCGTGGCCATGCCAACTTAGACAGATAAACAACAAAGCCTCAATAGTACATCACAATCGAGACAGGACTAAGCAAATGTTATTGCATGTCATTGAATAATCTGAACTACTGCATAGCTAGTTGATATTTCACCTGTTGGGGTCTACTTGATCCAATATGGCTTCAAACTCTGGATCAGTCTCCCCTCCTTCCATGAGTGCTATGTCATATCCTAGAGACCTCAGACAAGACTTGAACTCCTGGTGGTCCAGCTTGCCACTTCTGTCCTTATCAAAATGCCTGACAAGTGGAGAGAAATTGATAACGTACATGTACATGTTGGAAAGGAAAAATACACAAACTGCATAAGATTTGCTTGTTATTTGAAAGTAATAGCAGAACTTAATCACTCCCAAATCTGACAAGGGATGTGCTGGAGTAAAATGACATATTTACAACAAAAGTTTCTTCACATATACTGTATGTATAAGCTATATCTACCAAAATACACATAAATCAGATACGATCGAATATTTCATATTCAACATTCTTCATTATCAATAGAATAAAGACAGAATACTTAAAATAACTTTATACCTAACACATCAAATACAAACACACAAACATTCCTTACTTAAAGCTGGCAGTGAATTCCTTGAGCTGATCTTCTGATACGCCTATTGTGTTTCTACAAAGTACAAAACAACAACGCTAAAAAAAAAAACATTAGAAATATTATCAAACTAGCAAGCATCCTGCCACACGGTGATGCTTTGTGTAAATTAGGAGTGCAATAGTATAAGATAGTCTTATCCATGGTTGCCCCTCCTGCACTTTTTTTTTTTTTTTTTTTTTGAGTGCAGGTTTGATTACCGACAAGGTCGTTATTTTTTTTCCTCTTGTCAAACGTTTTTCCCATTCTGGTAATAAGGGTAATTTACCAATTCCGATCAGCTCATGAATTATTCATGAATGCACACCATCGTTGTCTGTCACCATTGTCAGCATTACAGACACACAAGCTATTATTATGTAGATAACTATCAGCAGTTTAGACAACCCTTTGAAATGAAACAAGTCAGTTTCTCTGAGATTGTCACCATTAAAGGAAACTAGAGAAAATCAATTCAGCTTATTGCAATGAAATTTGAAAACTACATCATTAGAAAAATGTGTTTCTAATTATTACTTTTGCTCCATTTAATGTACTATTGCTTGTACCTGTAATAAGTAATACTATTAACAATATCACAAAAATGTTGGTAACTGAGTAAGCAAATAACTTTTAGATACATGTATACATACACCAGTAAGTCATTTTAGTCATTTCCCAACATTTATTGCTCAATAACAAATCTTCCATACTAGTGCTGGGCGGTATACCGATATTTTCGGTAAATACCGGTACTTCCCGATATACCGTTATCGTACCGTAGTTGTTTTTCAATATCGGAATACCGAATACCGCGGTACCGCCAAAAAAACAAAAACAATAATCGCTCGCGCGCAACACCCGTGGTAAAAGCAGCTGACGGAGAAAATGGCTGAAAGTTACGATTTTAGTGTGGAGCTAAAACCCAAGAAAAACCCTACGAAGTCGGCGGTATGGGCTTGCTTTGGGTATACTGCGGATAGCTCCGATGCGGCGGAGAGTCCAGTCTGTAGGCTGTGCTGGAAGAATAGAGTGACAAAAATGGAAGGAAAAAAAAAAGGGTGAAAAAAAAACAAACCTGGGAGGGCTTGAACTTGTGCATCCTGTTGTCTTGTTCTCTTGCAGAGTAACTTACCAATTACTCAAAACTGCAACCAAAAGGTGAGTCCTGCTAAAACTACTTATAGAGAATCATTATTTAAAAAAAAATAAAATTTTTTTTTCCTTGTCTCACGATATTTAGTAATTATCACGATAATTCTTCCTACGGTATATCGGTGGCTAAATTTCAATACCGCCCAGCACTATTCCATACCTGGCTTGTATCTGCTGCTCCAGGTTATGTTGGATTCTCATGACTGACTGTCTCAACTGGTCCCACTGCTGAGTCAAACTCACTGTAGAATGCTCTGTGTACCTGATTGCCATACAAAATTAAATCATTAATAATTAATGTTAACAACTAAACTAAAACACAGCTTTTTTTAAGTCAAATAATAAATAATATTGATTAATTCAACTCCATTGAATAAAAATTGCTGCTGAAACATTATTTTTTTACCTGTTGTCAAAAATAAGTGCTTCTTCGCTGCGAGCACCTAGTTCTTCTATTTTTCTTAGAGTTTCTTTCTTGGAAGCAATTTCAGTTGCTTTACTTTTCACTGCCTCCAACTGGTCCTCAAGATTTCCTTTACTGGCCATCAATATCGTTCTATATTGCATACAAAATGATGAACTAATTGGCAAGCTACGGCATTAGTACACATATACATACAACAGATATACAGCTAATACATTCTAAATATGTATGCTTAACTGACTATACAAGCAGGTAATACTACCAAAATTATTATCATTTCAGCCAAAAATAACTGAGTTATGGTCAAGCATATGTACCTAGCTAAGTAGCTCATATAAGCTTCAGAGAATATGAAAAATCACACATAAATTACCTTGTGTCTGTGATCCAGGAATGGAAAGAATTTGCATGGAAAGCAAACGTCTTCCTCAAGTCATCATTTCGTTCTTGTCTCTTCAGTTCCTTTTGAAGATCCAACTCTTTCTCCTAATACACAACATGTACCAACCACACTTCATATCCTCACACACACCTACTACAATCACTATTCACTCCTCCATCTCTCTTCATATCCTCACACACACTTATTATGATCACTATTCACTCAACCATCTCTCTATATCCTCACACACATACTTTACACTATTTGCTTACCCGACTCAACTTCTGCAAGTTCTGCCAACTCTCATCCAGAGTTTCCAGGGAGAACCATGTATATCTGTACACACAGTGAAGGTATAAACTCATGAAAACTTTTTACTGAAATTAATATAAAGTATTAATACTGTTCAGTGACATAATATATATATTTTTACTTTTCACATACAGATTTCTTGTCAATATCAATCACTAGGAAATATACATATGTAACTTAACGAAATATGTATGCATTAGCATACTGTAACTGTACCAGTCAATAAAGTCACTCTGCTGGACAACCTGTTACATTGGGCCTACTACCACACAATCTGCCAGTATCTATCATTATGTAAAGACGTACGGATTGCTAGAGACATTGTAAGACTTGATCTGTCTGTCCAGAGCTCCCATCTGTTTGAAGTCAGCTCTGACTTGAACTAACGATGCCTGGAACTGAGAGTGAGACTCTCGCAGACTTTTTACTTCGTCAAGAGAAGAACATCTTACTGGATCAGTCAGATCCTCTTCCGCATCCTCTAATAGACTGTTGAATGCAGACGCCTTACGGGAAAACTGCAGATAGAGCTCTTCAACCTGGAAATGTAAGATATGAAGAAAGTAATAGACATTTCACGTGATCTCAATGAAGATACAGTACCATGTCAAACTCTTCTTATGCTTACCTTTTTGAATTGCTCCAATGATCGTAACAATCTAGCCTTATGACTGTCACAATCCTTCTTTAGTCGATCCCATCTATACAAAATAGACAAATACATACATACAGTATAATGTATAATGTATAATGTAACTTTAGCACAACAGAGGTGGTGTAAGTTTGTAGCAAACTAATCTATTGATGATGCCTTACCGTCTCATGACATTGGCATGTCTGTCTCTAATGAGTCTGGTCTGTGGATGAGATGCTTGTTCAAGTTTCTCTCTTGTCACTGCAAGGCTCTTGATCCCTTCTTGCTCAAACGAACTGAGTCCTGATTCAAATGTCTCCTGTAAAAGTTTATAATGTAATGAATAACGTAACTTTGCAGGTAATATAATAGCCCATTTCTCTCACATGTTTAGTCATAAGAGCCTGAACTGATGCAATATCCTTTCCAAGATCTTCAGACTTTATTTGCCCTTCTTTGTTTTCTGCAATTATATTATGAAATAGTTCATCAATTCACAAAAGAACAGATGAAAACAAAGTAAAGTATACAGCAATGAAGAACAGGACAAATAAAATACTTTGTAAAATATAATGTTTTTTTTTTATTGTGTTCCCTTCCATTTTTGATACTTACTGTACGTATACGTGTGTGCATAGCGAGTCCTGTAGCTATTGTGGCTTACTTATCCACGAGTCCACAAGGTCAGCATTCCAATTGAACTGCAGGTATTCAGACGATGCCACTAGTCTAGCTCGTCTCTTACCAGACGCAGCCTCCAAGTCCTGAAGCTTTTTCTACACATTACACACCATCACAATCATGAAGACATTGTATTGTTGATTGATCACTTTTAAGTCTCCATTACCTTGAGGCCTTTCAGTCTTTGAGAAATATTGTCACTCTGGTAGTTTCCCTGTTGTTAAAGAAACAAATCTCATTATATTACTCATATAGCACTTAATGTAATATTAACCTGGTCTATTAATTCCATTCCTCTCTGCTCAACTTCACCAACTTTGTCGCTGTGCACTTTGACCTCAGTTTCAAACAGGTCTTGCTTCTTAATAAGGCCCTACATTGTGCAACAAATGGGCATAAAATTACTGCAGTAAAATTGAGGTTGAAAACTTAATACTAGTAAAGTTAGTACCATTTAAACTATCAACACATTGATCTTAATTTAGTGACTACAAACTCTGTCATATGTCATGAAATATAAATAAATTGTCAAAAAATAGCTAAAAATTGAAAGGAAAAAATTGCATGTAACACACACATATGTACATACTCTTCACTGTTATTTTACTTTTAGGTTTGCGTGCTGGAACTCAAACTCCAAGTATGCATTACACGTGTGTAGATGAGTGATGAGGAATGTTCTCACCTGTACAGCTGCCAGAGTATCCACCACCTCCTCACTGGAGACTAGAGTGATCTTCTCATTGAGCCAGCCTTCCTCCTCGTCAATACTCACTAAGATCTTCTGATACAATTGACTCTCTTCCAACTTTTTACGTCTGCAAAATCACGAATAAAAGTATGGAAATTAAATAGTGTAAATTATAGGCACTCAAACATAATATAGTAGAACTTGTTTATCACAGCCAATATGTAGCTCTTCATTGTCTAACATAAAACATAATGTAATTAACACTCAAGCGTCAAAAAAAACTTTCCTGGTTATAATATTAAAATCATACACCCTACCATTCTACAATCCCATCAGGCACAGCAATGCCTCGTAAGTTTAAGTAGTTCTATAATGAATTATAAAAAAGTATGATGCAATTACATAGGTTCTTTTAAGATAGCTTCGTAAAAAAAATAGAGCCAAATTTTTATGCTTAAAAACTGAATACATGCTGGTTAAGAGTGATGACATAATTCACTTCTACTACCATTGCACATACAGCATCATTTCACACGTATACCTATTTTTGATAATTCTACCTCCTTGTTTAATTATATACTCAAGTAAAAGCTCAAACCTAATATCTGAAGCTTTGTTAAGCTCCTCCCACAGTCTCTGCAATCTCGCACATCTCTCTTGTATCTTGTCGACGGCTGACAAGACCACATCCTTCAGATCTTCTCCACGAGACTTCAGAGAATCCACCCGCTCTGTATGACTCTCTAACTCAGTCTCAAAATGAAGCTGCTTTTTCTGCAAGTTCTGAACACTAGGCAGGTCCCGGCCAAAGTTATCTCCACTAATCAGCAACTTCTTCTCTCTGCATGTGCCAGGAATAACAATACCAAGTAAAGATGAGTTCTATCATGTTACAGTCATGTGATGTGAGCTTACTTTATCCAGGTTTCCTCCTCGTCCACATCACAGTAGAACTGCTGTAGCTTCAGGGAGTCTTCTAGTTGCTGCTTTCTAGTAGCAGCCAATTGCTTCAATCTAAACAATTATACAAACATATACCATGAAAACTATTTTGATACTCCTCATGATCAGTGACAAATCATGAAATGTTTGTAAACAGTGTGTGTCTATTGTACTATCTGTTACAAACTTGAATAGATTGAATCAATTTGGTTGCAATTTGATAATAATCATATTCACCACCACCCCATCATCATCCTCATAACATAATATCCTCATAATCATAATCTTCATCCTCACTATTGTCAATCATCATCATCATCATCATCATATCATCATCCTACATAAATTCTTATATCATATGATTCACAACTATCATAATCATAATCATTATCATTACTACAAGTACCATTCTCATTGTGATATCATTATTGACTTCCAAATGTCACACAAAGTCTGCCACACTTTACCTTTTACCTAATTAGGAACCATGATAAATTAACGACCCCTACCCTTCCAACCTACGTCTCATATCTGTTGTCAATGTTCCTTTGTTTCTCGTCGATGCTCTCAGCATCAAAGTGTTGCTCCATCACAAACTTCCTGGCCTGGTCTTCAAGTTCTCTGAGTCGATCCTCACGCGCTTTCACGTCTAGCTCCAGCAGTTGCTGCTTCTTCAGTAAATTCTGGACTCCTCCCAAGTCACGCCCAAACTCTTCTGATGAGAGCTGAGCCTCAACCTGACAGGATCAGACAAATTAGAGTATCATTGATGATAATGAGTGTTATATTACTATTAGTTGGACAATATCAACAAAACAATAACTAATTGAAAAACAACAACAACAAATATCATTACACTGTGGAATGCTAAATTGGTGGTAAAGTGAAGAGGAGACATTATAAGTAAGATTGCCTTATAAATATATTATTGAGAGTTGTTGTTTTTTTTTATGTGGATTCGCCTTATGTATGTATTATGTATATGCAAGTATATACTAATTCAATTGCACACGGTTTATTTTCAATGGAATTTTGTAAATTTACAAAAAACAACAACAAACAAACAAAAAAAAGAAGACAAATCAAGAAAAAAATAAAAGCAGATGTGGGTTATTTAGGCTGCGTATATTAAAAATTTCAAGACAGAGTGAATGGAAAATGAAGCAGAGTAGGTGTGTATATTTCATGAGTTGATACTCACCACATCTCCCAGCCAGTGTGTATATGTGACCGGTTTTGGGAAAATCGGCCTAAACGCGGCAAACAATTTTTTTCAGTATCCCCGGTTAAAGCCTTATGGGTCGATTTTTTTGAAAAATTTTTTATGGCAGAAATGGATAGACACCAGTTAGCTCTAGGGTTGGGCGGTATCGCGGTATTTAGTCGCGGTACGATAAAAGAAATCATACCGAGTAACGCGGGAAATACCGCGATAAATTGCGCATGCGCAACGCATAGAGTTCCAGCTGTATTTTACCGTTTTTTTTTTTTTTTAGTGACGGCGTCTGGACAGCAACTTACCGAGAAATGCGGTACAAAATCGGCTGTATAGAAGTATTTCGGTTTAATCGCGGATGATAGTGGCGGAGGCAGCCAACAGGACAATCTTGTTTGTCGAATTTGCGGCACGCAAGTTAGGGCGGCTTCTGGGAACACTTTGAACTTGCTATCGCACCTAAAGAACAAACACCCCAAGGTTCACAGTAAAGTCAGGCTCCTGATGAAGAGAGAAGGTGAGAAACGGTCTGGAACGACTGACACCAACCAGCCAACACTTTCTTCTGTGCTATACGCAGTCCAGCCGTATGAAAGAGGCGGGAGACGATGGCTGGAGCTGACGGATTCTTGAATATCAACTTTATTACTAAAATACTTGCTGAAAAAAAACTTTTTCTATCATTATTTTGACAATGACAATTTTCTCATTTATACACTTTAATTTAAATTTAAAAAAATAGTTGTTAGTTACTCATACCGCAATTAATTTTATAATATCGTACCGTGATGGGAATAACCCAATATCGCCCAACCCTAGTTAGCTCTAGCTTATGACGCAGTTGTAAGCTCTGGCGTGCTCTAGAACTCACACTAGGAGGCTGGAAACACTATAAGCCGGTTGGACTCGTGTACAGAGAGTTGCTAAGAAATTATTGGCGGGCTTTTCACTAACAGCGGCGAAAAAACTGTAGCTAACTAATTCACTTACTATTCTACATAATTCACGTACTCACGCAATTCTCGCCATCATAGTTTCTTAAGGAGCCCTGCATTAAGCCTTTCAGACTTTTTCCAATCCGCCTGTAATCGGTTTATTCCATAGTGTCCCGGAAACACGCAGTAATAGTATACGGACACAAGGCACGCCCCCCTGACCTTAGCAACGCCTTTACCCGGCGTTTTTTCGAAATCAATAATAAGTTTAGCAAAAATACTGAAGTGTTGTAGTGAGTAGGGCGAAGACAGCTTGTGCTGCTGCTTCCAAATTAGGAGGACGGCATCCCAAGGCCCCGTGCAGCCTACTGATAGAATAAATTAGAAAACTTTAGATGCCGCGTTTAGGCCGATTTTCCCAAAACCAGTCACATATTGCATGTGATGATACTCACATCTCCCAGCCAGAAGTCCATGTCATTGACAGCTTCATTGAACTGCTGCTGCTGATTGGCTTCCCTCAACTTCTGCGTCTTCTCCTCGATGTGCTCCAACAAGCGCTGCCATTGGTCCTGCAGAGAGTCGATGTACCCCAACACCTCCGCCTCGTGATCCGGACACTCGTTGTTGTCTACCAGAGCTAAGGAACAAGAATGTGGCAAGACCATTACAATGGAGGAGGATAAAGAATTAGCAACTAATTCTACTGTTTACAGTCAGTGACACAGCATAAGCATTGCTAATGAACTTTCCAGGGACAGAAAGAACATATATGTACATGGTCATCTTATTAGCTCATGATCTTCCATTTACCCAAACTCTATAGTCCAAGCATAAATATGTGCCAGTACATTAAATGTGTACAATGTACAGTATGAGTATATGTCCCTCACTTTGTCCCACTCCGATGGTAGTGAATATTCTGTCTTTGTTGGCCACTACTTCTGCCTCAAACGCTTGATGCTTCTGGAGTTTACCCTGTCATAAATTACATAACATCCATTTCTCACTTAATAGAATAACAATAATAACAATACTAATATTAATAATAACAATTAATACTACCACTTTTTGATAATTCTTATTAAAACTGAGACAATTAAGCACAACATGAGAAAAACAAACAACTATCAAACCAACAACAACTTAAGCATTATGTAATTATGACAATAATACAAACAGTTCAATGTAGTACTATATACTTATTGCTCCTCATCACTCACGGAGAGGTTAGTTGGATCCTTGTAGGATTCATCACAGGCCACTTGTGTCTTCTCTGTCATCCACGCCTCTGCCTCATCCGCCTCCCTCTTGAAGTGCTGCAGAGACTGGGCCTGAGCCAACTTGTTCCTGGCGTCCATAACTCCCGACTTCAACTTGGACCACTGGGCAAGAACCGCTGCCCTGCGCTCAGCCACCTCCACTGCTGCGTAGTGACGACCACGAATGAGACGGTCAGCAAAACTCTGAAGAGCTGCTATCTTCTCCTCCTGTAAAAACATATATTCACATGCCAATTAATATAAGATGAGCTCTAGTACAAATGTGTATGTAATTTTGACGACCCTGTACCTAAACACAATAATTCAACTCTTACCCTCTACTGTCATTAAAATTAATGTGGTCCATAAAGCAACCTACTCGAGTGTGAAATTAGGCGACCCTGTAGTTCTACCCTATGCTACTGTATATTCTATTTTTCATTGAAAATTAATGCACAACACAAGAAACCCACTTAAAAGTGTATGTAAATGTAATGACCCTTTACCTACAACATAATTATTCACGTCTTGCCTTTCACACTATTTGCCAATGAAAACTAAAGCATAGCAATAGCAACTAACTTGAGAGTGTGTATTACACTGTACAAACTCTGCTGCACCTACATACATGTACAACTCCTAGCTAAAAAGTTAAGTATGAATGCAGAATTCTCCATACTGTACCTGAGCCTGCAAGGACTTGTCAAAGTCTTCGTGTTTCTTTATAAGAGCTTGCACAGCGTCTAGTGTGGACCCTCCATCTTCCCCAGTGAGCAGAGCCTCTCTTTTAGCCATCCATCCTTCAGCCAATTCCGCCTCGTGGTTGAAATTCTGCAGTGCCAAACACTGGTCCAACATCTGTTTCCTTGACAACCACGCCCTGCAGGCAAATATTAAACATTAGGATGATAAATAAAATCTAGTCTTGCGAACTGAATACCAGAGTATCAAAATGTGTCCAGTAAATTGCAAGTATACTTTATCATGTGTTGTCTTGACTGCAATACTAATAATTACACATCCAGAATATGTGTGTATGTATATTGAAGCACACATCGCTATTGTGACCCACACAAAATAACTACATACTGAAATAATGTGACAACTTATGCACATTTTTAACATATAAAGAAATAATTTTTAGTGGTTTAATGACAATAACGTTGACAATTTATCGCATTGGATCTGAAGGATTAAAATACCAACTTAAGTGCTTTGAGGTGGATTGTCACATGTACACATGCAAAACGCAACATCGAAACCCCATTTAATTAAATCAAGAATTTCTACCTTTCCACAGATTCTCTGTCTTTTTTCAAGGATTGGAGTTTATCTTCAATCTCGGCAGATGCAAAGTGCTGCTTCACGAGTAGTTGGCCACCAAATGACTCGAAGGCATTGAACGTCGCAGCTCTGGTGTCTATCTCTGTCCTGTGCTCCTGATGTCTCTCCAGCAAACTCTCAGCTCCACTGGCATCTTTGGCTAGCTCGTCTGAGGAGACCAGAGCTTGCATTGAGCTCACCCAGGCCGTCAGGCTACGGTAGTCGTTAAGGAAGCGCTGGAAGTCGTACGAGTCCACCAGCTTCTTGCGTCGGGCTTCACTCTGACATAAGACAGATAACATACATACATACAGCTATACCTTCTCTACGGTACTATTGGGGATACATAACACTAGCTAGACCCATTTTATTGTCAGTCCTAACATACATGTACGCATGCTCAATTAATCATATCTGCTACATACATACATATGTACTATTTTCTATCTGTAGCTCAGTGTATACACACATACTCAAGAACTTATTAAAGAAATACAGTACCAGCAGCTGTATGTACTCCACAGTGAAGACAGGAAATGTATACCAATTCTTAAATTTAACACAAACAATAATGTATCGACAGTACTATGTAGTATTTATTGTGCATACCACATACACAAAACTAAAAACAAAAAAAACACCAAACACATACATATTTATGCAAACACACACACACACATACACACAACTTACCCTTGACTTGAGAGTGTTCCACGAGTCCACAATCTCCTTCTCCTTATCTCGGACCACTCTACCAGACTTGGGTTGCGCTCCGACGAGCTGGGCGGAGTCAATGCCCAGCAGCTTGACCTTGTCCTCCAGAGCGTCGAGATCTCTCTCCAGTCCTTCATGCTTCCTCTGCAGAGCCTGCACGCTGCCCAGGTCACGCCCATAGTCGTCAGAGAGAAGGGCCGTCTCCTTTTCACTCATCCAACTTCTAGTCTCGTCTCCAGCGCGTACAAATTTTTGCACCTGGTAAGCTCCTTCTAGAGCTTTCTTCTTTTTGCTGGCCAGTTCCCCGAGGTCATCCCAACGCTGGTTGATTTCCTGCGATGCATAACAGGAGGTGGTGAAAAGTTAGATATCAAATTAAATATTCAGCTGATAGTGTGTTTAACTACTGTAGGTAAATTCAATTAGTATGTATTCTATACATACATGTACCAGCATAAAGGTATACGTATGCATGCATGTATATGTGTATGATGCCAGCCTATTGGATAGTTATACACAAAGTTGTTGTTTTTCATGCCATAAACTTATGAATTAGTTCATGTACTTGTATAACTGTATGTTGTTTACATGTGCATGTTATGTTGCATCCTACCTCACAGAGCCTCTGTATCTGGTCTGCATCAGTGTGCCCCTCGTCAATCAGGTCTTCCCCTATCTTATTGATGTTGTCCAGTCTCGGCTCATTACCGGCGATGTCTTTCTCAAAGTCCTCCACCTTCTTCAGCAGAGTCTCCACGTGCTCCAGGTCCTTACCCGCCTCCTCCCAACTGGCAAGAGCTTCCTTGTCGTTGATCCAATGATCGAGTTCATTTGTCTCCCTGGTCAAGTGCAACTTCTTCTTGGCTTCTTCCAGTCTCAGTTTCCTCTCCTTTGCCAGAGTCTGTAGTCTCGTGTACTTGCTTCTGATGCTAACTTGCCTGGCTTGGACTGTGTCTTGCCCGATTGAGTTGAGGGACAATGTGGAGGAGGAAGGCGTGGCATCTGCTGAAGGGGGTGGGGTCGCCACTTTTCTTACGTATGCAGCAGGAACGAAGCCTTGCTTGCCATCTACCTC
>WLWD01002048.1_pt1 | contig 43065 bp, 18 predicted proteins | sample 6712731 | NCBI WGS metagenome assembly WLWD01 (sample SAMN12718690, study PRJNA576275) | sponge metagenome | isolation source: marine sponge | host: Mycale hentscheli | place: New Zealand: South Island, Marlborough, Capsize Point | collected 2014-11-01 | reverse complement strand
TGGCCAAATCTCACTCTCAATTACTGATAAGAATATCCTAACCAGCAACATGTGGTTAAATGACCGTCACATAGATGCAGCACAGACCATTTTGAGAAATACCTATGGTATAGCTGGACTGGAAAGCCCTACATTGCAATACACAAGGACATTTACTGTTCATCACTTGAACCCCTTTGTGCAAATATTAAACCACAGCGGCAACCATTGGATTACAGTATCTACAGTAGGATGTCAACCAGCCACTGTCAAAATTTATGACAGCATGCATTTACTACTCAGTGAAGATCTAGAAGAAATAATTGCAGACTTACTGCAAAGACATCAAAGTAAATTATATGAATGTTCAAATTCAGAAGGGAGGTTCTGACTGTGGTCCCTTAATGATCGCTTTTGCAGCTGCCATTTGTAATGGACAAAAAACTGAACTCATAACTTTTAACCAAGAAACGTTAAGATCAGAATTATTGAAAGTATTTGAGAGCAAAACTCTCACAACATTTCCAAGCAAAAGTGAGCAAAGAAAGGCAACTTTTGACACTCAAAAGATACCAATTTATTGTAGCTGTCGACAGCCTGAAAATGGTCGTAGTATGGTATGCTGTGATGAATGTGGAGAGTGGTACCACAGGGAATGTAGCAGAATAAGTAATAAAGATTGGAATTGCAAGAAGAAACCCTGGGTGTGCCCAAAATGCAAGAACTGAATGATTTACTACAGATCACTTTTACAATTTAAAATTGCACTTTGGTATCATTATACTCAATAATTTTTTATGTAACTACAAATGAAATGTTTAATATTACTAATTAATTTCTGGTTAGCTGCCTGGTCACAGTTACTAAGAAGAAAGTACCGTACATCTTACATCTGGTGAACCAGTAATCTCACTAATGTATCTTATACTTAACACCTTAACCTTGTCACCACTGCCAGTAATTGGTCAAGTGGTTTTCCAAGATGGGGGGGGGGAGGTGAGCAAGAATGACATACCCTAAGCATTACTGGCACCAGCATCTCATAATAAGCTTTAAACAGGACGTACTTGAGATTACATGGAGTTCTTGTTAAGTGGCACCATCAGGCAATGCCCTGGATCTATTTACTTTAGTCTACTTGGACCATGCTTAGTCAGCAACTACCCCCAAAACTTAACAATTGTGGGTTCATTGGTGCGCTTAAGCCCCTCCATTGACAAGGTCATGGTCCAAAGAGGAAACATAGCACCTCACACACACACATGCACACACACACACATACACACACACACACACACTTTTTTGTTAACTCTTCATTATTAACCTATGAGGGACAGTGGCGTAGCTGAGGGGGGCCTGGAGGGCCTTGGCCCTCCCATCAAAAATATTTTATCAATTAGTCATAAATTCAATTTAAACTTGGTTCATACATTTATAGGTCACAAAACTAGGACCCTCCAGCAGTTTCTCTCCAGCTACGCCACTGATGAGAGGTGAGAGTGTTCCAGGATCATATTGTCCAATGGCTTGACAATAGCCATGCACAATCACCTGGACTCACACAAAGTTGATATACACATAATAATAATAATAATAATAATAATAATAATAATAATAATAATAATAATAATAATAATAATAATAACAATAATAATAATATGGGGGAGGAGGTGGGGGGGTTGGAGGTGAGTGGGAATAAAGTATCGAGAATAGAAGGAAGGAGAATAGAAGGAAGGAAAAGAGAGAGGGGAAAGAGGGGAATAGGTAATACTTTGAAAGAATAATTGATTCTTTGGCTATATTTACACGCACGCATGCATGCACACACGCACGCACGCATGCGCAACACACACCCATACACACATGTAGTCCAGTAAGTAACTGGTGCAAGTACAGAATTTCTTAATTCAATAGGTGGCATTTCTATTCATAGATACCTTTTTTTCAGTTTTCATAGCACATATTTGAAATCTGATAACTTGATCAAGATGACATATTGTCCTGCATCATTAGCTAAATTAACAAGCTGACAATTCTAGATGGTAAATCAAACTAAAAGATAACTATTTAGGACAACAAGTAGCAAATATTGAGCAAGCATATCATTACTTATAATGATATGTTTCATATCATTTAAGCATTGCTTTAAGTCTGATGAATTTTAAATTAAAAACCTGATTTTTGACTGATATAAATACACCCTAAAAATCATATTTATATGAATGCATACCTTTATTCCAGGTTTTATCTTTCTAGTATTCAAACAAAAAGATAAGACGAGATATTAGTTCTCTGTATGTACATAAGTGGTAACTTCTAAAGGAATAGTAATAGCAGAAAATGAAGATGGCAACATCAACAATAAAAATAGTCGTTTAAGATCTAAATTGCTTAGATTACCTATAATTAAATCTCTAACACGTCAACATTATACTAGATGTTAAAAAATATAGTGAAACATCTACAAATTTTATTTCCACTAAATTACTCATTGTAACAGCCCCAATATTTCCATGAGTGTTTACAAGTTATTGAGTGCATTGGTTCCTGTGGCTATACAGTCCTCATGCTAGTTATGTCTGTGACACTTGTTCTTTTGTTGTTGGTTTCTGCACAATCCAACTATAGTGAGGTAGCTGAGTCATGTGGTTAACCAAGCACCCTTTATGTACATAATTGCTGCACCGAATGAATATAATTGTGAGACAAGTTTTAAATGCAGTATATTCTAAATACAAAACCTGATCTTTTTTAATTCAAAATAGACAAGAGCAAATGAAGCAACTGAGAATTGACAATGATATTAGGTGCATTCTCTAATTGCCTTTAATAATGAATAGTTCTAAAGGAATTCTAACATGTTAATTAACCATGTCTTCACACAATGTGGCAAGCAGATCATTTGATTATTGAATGCTCCATGTAGCATGGGTGTAGCGAGTAAAATCTATTGAAATTGTTAGAAATGATTAATAAAAATATTTCGAAAATATTTGAAGTGCTCGTAAAGTAGTTCTCTTATTAATGCACTCTGACTCAAGTATTGTACATAGCATGAGTCAGAGTATAAAATGGGCGCCTAAGGCAAATGAAAATATCATGTGAAAGTGATTTAGACTTTTTCTCAAACAGTCAGAGTACATTTTTCAATTCATTTTACTCGCTATGTACGCACTGCTTGGAGAATTCAATAAATAGCATAAAATACGGGAGAATATGTAATAGCTAAACCATTGGTTTGAGGAGTTATCCAGCGATAATTCTGAGAGTTGCCATGTTTTAACTATTTTATACCACAGCTACCATTTCTGACAGATAAAAATACTAATCAATGACAGAAGCTATTTAAGCGAGGCTTGCAACTATCGACTAAAAGTGTATTTACCTTGGTGAACAACGTTCTATTTCCACAGCCTTTAGACAAGAATAGTAGTGATAGAGCTGATACATCCAGTGAGGTTTGGGGATAGCATTTATAAAACCTTTTAAGCCTAACTAGGTCCCCTTTTAGCCGCCTTTAGATAAAAATAGTGGCAACTAAGCAGATTTGTTCAGCGAGGCTAACTCAGGAATAGTTTCTACAAGATCATTTACATTTTGTTGTATTCAACTTCACTATTATGTCAAATAATGCTTCTGTGTTGTATATATAATTTAAGCACTTGACTTGTGTACATACATTATCCCGTTCAAACTGAAGATTACTTAAATAATTCGGTCATTTGTTGGCTGAATTTTTTTTTATTATATTGCTAATTTCTAGGAAATATCAGCCAAATTTTATCATCTTCTGAGATGTTTACCCCTAAAAAAGGCTTGTGCAAGAGGCTGAAACATTTTTGGGTATATTTAGCTAATAATAGTAACTAATTAAAAAGCAGTCATTGTAGTAAGGGAATAGTAGCAATTAGGTTTGCAAAAAGGTTTAATGAACAGAAAGGCAATGTTATACACTACATTATGTAATTGCAGTGGAGAATCTAAATTAGTTTAGTCACCACATTGTCATCATTATTCAGCCCAACCAAAAACGTGAAAAAGGTATTTCAACTTTCAAACTGAAGTCTTCACGGAGTAAGCAAATATGGACATGCTTGATAAAAGTATGCAATCACTACAGTATAATCTAATTACTGCATAGCTATGTATCACAATTTAAAAGTTATCAAAGGTCTTAATAATATCACAGTTTTTTCAAATTCAAAAATCATCATTTTTTTATAACTTCAAAGTTTCGTACTAGTAGGATAAAAGCAGACAAATATTGCATGTATCCAAGCCATACCATAAATGAAGCCATAAACATGAGAGGCATAATTGAAGGGGAAAAAAGAGCAAAACCTCACATTTTAGGAGATATTTATAGCTAACAGATAGAAAAACATTTTAGAAGCACGAGAACAACACACACACACACACACACACACACACACACACACACACACATACACACACACACACAACACACACACACACAATAAGAAGAAAATTTTGAACATAATAGGAAAAAATATCATGATATTTTTTATTATACTGAACAGGTCCTGATAACTGCTGCTACACAGAATATGCACTAAAGTAAACAGGATGAGGCCTAGGGTAATATTTTCCCATATCACCTGTGTTCACAGTTATCATGTTGGGTTATTACGTCCCTCCAGGTTACAAATTTGTTTATGGTGTTTACAATGCCATAGCTATAGCATCGACACATGAGCAGTACATAATAAATTTATCTAATTCGTCTGATTGGTTCTATTTACACTTGTGCCTGTGGCACTCATGTAAATACTAAGCCAACAGGCTCATGATATTCTCCAGTATGAAATGAAAATGAAGCTTATTTTAAAAAAATTATTCACTTAAACGTCCAAACCACCAAATGGTTTTAGCCAAGCTTTGTGAAATAAAAGTTGCAAATACCTAAGCCACTAAGAAATTCATATGGCATCAAGCATTACATACTAGTGATTACAATCCCTGCAAGAGGCTCAAATGTCAGTCTAATTGAATTTAGTTACAAAAAAGTTAGATGATATCCTGTGGAATCTTCTTACATTTATAGCAGTGAACAGTGGAACTTGAACTACATCAAAATTGCTAGAGCTCAACAGTAAAGTGAACATACACCTCTACTTGAAGACTCCTGAACCCCCAAAACGATGCAATAGCTGTCGTGGAAGACGATAAACTAGGGGACCAAATCAGCAGATGACGGGCCAAATCCGCTAGCGTTATTGGTCCGGGGGGACTGTATCCGCTAGCGGATTTTATCCGCCCAGACCAATAACGCTAGCGGGTTTGGTCCGATCGGACCGCAATTTGCCCGGACCAATTTTCGTGTGACACCGGAACAACTAGATTTGATAATAAAAAAGTATAGATACATTGTTTTATGTTGTAGTCATGTTATTGTTGTTTTTTTCTGTTTGGTAGAATTCTGTATTCTCACACTGACTCTCATATTTCAAGAAGTACCTAATTAGCTGAAGTCTTGTACACCATCTTATGGAGTCTATAATAAGCTACAGCTCCCGTTTCTTTATGCAATACTCGTGCTCTGAATTTAAGTGGCATGAATGATTATTCTGTTTAATAAATACCTTTCTCCAAGTCTTTCATGCAGAATCTGTTACATAGAGATGCAGTAGTTTGCTACTCTGCTTGATAATCTTTCAAACATCTTATAACTGCTTGATTGTCTCTTAACCATATTTTGATTGTGTACTTGTCTGTTATTATTTTAACAATATTATGCAGCATCCAAATAAAATGTAGTTTTATTACTGTTTTGTGCAGTTAGGATGAGGTTGAGGAGAGGGTGGGTGGCTCAGTTTTATTTATTATTTTACGATTTTTAGTTCAAACTTTTATTCATTAAATACCAATTTTCTCTTCAAGGTCTCCTGTTGTCCTACTATTTGTCTTAGTAATATTTTTGTTTTAGCTTATAATCCTTACTAACACTTGTTTCTTTTTTGATTTTTTAATAAACTTTGAAACTTAAAATATATTTAATGTTTCAACTTCATGCTCAAGTTCTTTTCAGACCAAGCTATTTGTATTTTTTTAATGTGTGAACTGTTCAAAACAATAGAATTAGTACAATAGAAGCCATCGGGAGAGAGTCTTGAAAAATCACAATATTTTAATTCAAGGATACTTTGCTTCAATTCTGTGCAAGTTTTGAATACACATTACACATTAATTACTATATCAGGCGAATGTATTTTGCTATAGTGAGAAAACAGTTCAAGACTGAAGCACTTGCTCATCAAAGATGAGATTCAGTAGGTTGTAGTTGTGGGGTTGGATAAAAATAGTGTTGTATTTCTACAATAGGTCCTCTTTGATTCCTAATACTTTCTCAAAGTAACTTAGATTTCATAATCTGTTCTTCAGAAATATTTTTTGTACGTAATTCAATCATGATCATTATTATGCTTACAATGCACCTTATTAACATTGCAAACTATCGATTATGTTTAATACTGCTGTTAATAATATTTAATTAACTTTTAGCTAAAAATAAATGAAATGTTTAAACAAAACAAATTTTTCCTCAAAGTAGACTTCAGTGGATTTTAATGTTTGAAACAAAAATTTTGGTTCTTATGATACCAAATTTACCGCCATTTTAGGAGAATGTGTTTCTGTCATATTTCATGAGATATTCTGCTCTCAGTATTGGTGTAGGAAGATTTTTTTTACGGTTGGGCACCTAAGGCATGTTGTTTTTGTAGTTTGCTGGTCATTCATTATGTAAGAATTTTTTTTTCAGTTGTGCCAGAAATTATGGGAGGCTCCAGCCCCACAACCCCCCTCACTTCCTGTGTCACTGCTTAGTATATGGCATCAAACTTGAAAGTTCAGAAAAGTAAATGGCTAATGCAGCAATTAGATGTCCTATTACCTTCTTGTAAGATCAATGTTGTGAATGACTGTGAAGCTGTTTGTCGACAATTCCGATGTGTAAAACACTCATCACTGCTGCAGTGTTGAACACATCCATGAAGATGCCTATAATATACTTTTTCAGTGTATGCACATGACTGACTAGCAAATGGCAAAGATTATTTTTGCTGTGTTTGTTTTGTCTACCTATCTTGGAACATAGTTAACGAGGAATAACAGCAGTGTCCAGAGTCAGATATTAAAACATAAGTAATCTAATCAACTACGAAGTTTCTTGAGAAGAATTGAATGTTATTAATAGTACATTGATGGATGAATAATTTTATCAGCTGCAAATAGGAAATTGAATAGTTTTTATTACCAGTTTGGTCAATCATATTACTTTATGGTTTTCCCATTACAAATGGTAGTAAGAGATTAATGTGGACACATTTAATTACATTCATGTGCAGGCAAAAACCAATGTTATTATCATTGTAATCTATACCTTTTAAATGGGTTGTACACTTGTGTGCTAGGTAAGAGAGTTGACAATGATATAAGTCCTCTGATCAATATAGATCTGTGATTCATACACTTTTACTGCACATGTTCTTTTGTATAATTTCTGTAACACATAATTACACTTTGCTAATGTTACTATAGCTACATGTATCTGGATCAGTACATATATGTGGACTACGAGAGAAACATTTAAAGGTCACTTTATACTTTCATTGGTAATGGGTCATTTGAATGTATTCATATCTGGGTTTGTAAAATTCATTGACCACACAATAGCTATTGGTGTATTATATTGGTAAAGGATTATTTTAATGTATCCAGATTAATTTAAAGATGTTGGTTGAGCGATAAAATGGTAAATTATCACTTTAATATTCTTCATAAAACATTGTAATGTGTAAAGATATTATAAATTGATGTCATATTGTGGTTTGGAAAACTTGGCATTATGTGACTTCAATCATGGCATCAATAAAACAAGTTCAATTTTGTTTGTTTGTAACATTTCATCTCATTATGTTGTCTCCATTTTCAAGTATAGATCTGAATTTTCCAAGCACATTTGGATAGTTGTGATGATGAAACATTATTATTTTCTGAGGTATGATACACATTAAAATGGGTCTAAAGTTATATCAATGTTATACTTTCATATCTATGGAACAAGGAAAGTGTGATGTAAAGTGTTAAAGCATACAAACGTTTGCTCAAAGTGAGAGAATGAGCAGGTTTACTCATACTGCTCTTTTGAGAGTGATTCTTATTATGTATTTTATTAGAAACTTGGTTGTATACAAGCCACAGTTACTAGATATAACATTCACAGTCACTAAGTCAGATCAAAATGTTATGTTTCTAAGATAAATGATAATTGTTTATTCTTGTTGTAGGTAATAGCAAGTTTACCTTTAAGAAGTATGAATACATATAAAATTTTCATTCAGAAAACTATGGTTAGTCTGGTATCTCTACTAGAAGATTAAGTGGAACAGTGGGACTCATGAACTTGAATGTATTTCAGGACTAAACTTTGGTTGCTGTATTTTATTTCTATCCCATCTACTGTCTCAACAACACTACTCAGCAATGAAGTTATAGCTTTTAAAGATGCCTTTAGCTATGTCTTTAGTGTCTTCATTCCAAACAGGATTGTCACTGTTTTGTCTAAAGGTTAACACTCCAACAAGATGATATAGTTCTAGTTAGTTCTTTGTAGTCTTGACTTGCTGAACTATGGACTGTCTGTTTGTAGATACAGAAGGATAGCGGAGTATCTTCTTTGCGTTCAGTAGTGTGTGTCTTTTTTTCTTTTTAGCTTGTCACTGCTTTCTTCATCACCTTCCGCGACCTCCAGTTCACTTCCATCCTCGCTGTCAATATTGTCATCATTACCACATTCTCTTAGACATTCTTCACTATCTTCTATCAGCTGTAACAGTTTGTCCTCATCAAACTTTTCAGACCAACTGCAGAATACCCAAACACATATGAAAATTGATGTGATATGCTAGAATTAAGCCAACTGTTTACATTTGGTTGTGGTTAGAGAATAACTGTTGTCAGTGCTACTAATACCAGACACGATGAAAGATTATTTGATTTCCCCTGAAGAAACCATGCCAATGGCTTTCTTCTCCTCAGATTGGCGAAGAGTTTAGTTTATCTGTGTCTACAATTGCTTGAACAACTCGACCTAAGTTTTAGGGAGTTATCCTTATTTGATGTACCAGTACCAGAGCTCAAACGGCCTATCTTCTTTATTGCCGATATGACCTTCAGAGTATTTATCTCACTAATTTGGCTCGTTTATGTATACGAGTCCTTTTATAGTTACAGAAAATGCTTTGAGCGAGCGAGCGAGTGCAGGCATGGTAACATAAACATAGCTTGCTAGTCGATGCAAATTGGATCAGGCTTAACAAGCCGTTTTTTTACCTTTCTGATTTTGTCATGACCTACTTCTGGAAGTTCTTCACAGCATTATTTAAAGTTCCTGACAAACTTCTGCGATGAACATTCCTCCCTCATTAAAACCTAGCCAGGCAAACTTTCACCCAACCAAAGTTTAGCAAATATTTAACATGTAGAGAGTGTAGCAGCATTTACAACATAGCTGATTGTATTGAGGGCTCCTATACCAAAAACAGTAAACTCTGTGACTTTCGTAAATTTCCTTCTCACCCTCAAGCATCTAGAAGAGAATCATGCAACTCTTTACTTACCAAACCAGTTGAGACTTCTAGTGGCAAAATTATTTTATATCCATTTTTGACATACTGCTATATGAGCCTTGAAATTTCTCTGAAATTACTGTTTACACGCTCAAAATTTTTTTCCCCAAATTTGTGATAACTGGAAGTTAAAGACACAAACCTCTAACATCTTAAATGATGTGCATGATGGAAAAATTTGGAATGAAATTTTTACTTATAAAATTGCCAGTACCAGAGGAACATTAGTACTGCCGCCTTCTTCTCCACCGAGCAGAAGAGAAAACACTTCAGTTTGTATGCCTGCAACGTCTTCCAGGTCCATTATTTTTTCAAAATTGTGATAAATGGAAGTTAAAGACTAACATCTTAAATGATGTGCATGATGGAAAAATTTGGAATGAAAGTTTTACTTATAAAATTGTGCTATTTGGTCTGAACCAGGAAATCTAGCTTTGGTCTTGAACATGGATATTTTTCCAACCATACAAACATGTCCAATATTTGGTAGGTGCCATATACATGACAGTATTAAATATCCCACGAGAAAAGTGCTACAACCAGAGAATACTATTCTTGTGGGTCCTTACCTGGACCTCATGAACCAAAGCTCAACATTAATTCATTTCAAAAACCCATTAGTATGTGAATTGTTAAAATTTTGTGAAGGTATTGATATGAGCATGAACAAAAATATGAACAAAACAGTTTGCTGTGCTCTTGTATGTGTAGCATGTGGTATTCCAGCTAGAAGGAAAGTGTGTGGCTTTTAAAAATCACAATGCTAAGCTTGGTTGTACTAGTTGCTCAAGAAATGTTGCGGTAGAGCGGGATCAACACATTACTCCTGGCTTTGATATAGAGAACAGTTGCAGTTACGAGATGGTAGATGACATGCTAAAGATGCTGAGAATTAGTTGCAAATCAACACCCAAAGTGCTCTACACAAAGCACAGAGTGAGCACAGCTATAGGTATTGAGTAATATTGAAGCCCTGTTCCTTGCCTAAGGTTACCACTAGTCCCTTTACATGCCTCAGAGTATCACTAGTCCCTTTCCTTGCCTCAGAGTACCACTAGTCCCTTTCCTTGCCTCGGAGTACCACTGTCCCTGTTCCTTGCCTCAGAGTATCACTAGTCCCTTTCCTTGCCTCAGAGTACCACTGGTCCCTTTCCTTGCCTCAGAGTATCACGTCGCTTTACTTGCCTCAGAGTACCATGCACTGCTAGTTGCCACAAGTTCTTTATAGAAGATACTCTTCTGTCACAGTTGATGGTATACAATTAGTAATTAGATTTCAGTGATCAAGTCCCCCCACTACATTGTGTTAAGACAGACTTGCTGCACATGATATTTCTGCTAATTCAATTTCAGTGATATATTTGTGTCCCGCCCCCAAATTTAGAGAAAATATTATTCATGTTCACTACCTAAATGCAGCTAAGTGCATATAAAATCATATTATTATTTGTACTTGATCACAGCTTGTACAACATTCATTTCCTAGTCAACTACTAATTACATGTGTAGAGTTTACAGTTATTGCTAGTTATTCATTCTCCTAACACAGCCAGGGGCCAATCTAAGAAATCCATAAAGTCATGTTGTCTACTTATTGAAGAAAACAATACACCTAACTATTAAATGGTTTGCATTCTTTATCTAATTGTGTTCAATGCCTCCTGGCAATAGCTTTAGTCACTAAAACAACAAAACATTAACGGTTCAATTTTAAATAATGAACGTGTTTGCCCCGTTCAGGCCTGCATGCATAGGTTATTGCTCTAACTGGGGCTCACATGATCACTCTTTTTGAGATATAATGTGCTTTTAGTTAATAGTGCCACATAATCAGAAGTCATTAGTGGTGTAAAACTCTTTATCAGTTACTGAATCACACGCTGCTATGTCAACACTCAGTAGTGACTGTTCTGCTGAGTTCAAGATCATTAAGAGCTATATACATTATCTTAACGAGACTAAACACTCGGGCACATAGATGAGAGGACTATTGAGTTCGTTTGCTCTTTTCTATAGGAACTATGAAACCAGCATTATGTCCAAGAAGTATGTAAAGAATCCATGAGGACTATTGCAGTCCATCATTTACTGTACAACCAACTTACCATGTTTAACTAGAATTGATTTGTTGTTCTAATATTCATATTATAAAATAGAATTTTTTGGTTTATCAACCAGCTATATAGTGATTTCTGTGACATTAACAAATAACATAAGTGTAAAAAAAACACCAAGATTTAGAGTTGCTCAAAAAACCAAATTGTCCAAGTAGCTAAATTTAAAATTTGGCCCAGAAAGAAACCTGTTTTTACATTCTAAATGCATTTCCAAATCAGTGCCTAAATCCTGACTCCCGTAGAGTGACCTGCTATAGTTGCAGCTGAGATTTAGCTTATCCTGCAAAATAGTACATGAATCAAATGCGACTTTCCATTGAAGCATTCAATGCTACTTAGTTACGCGACACAGTAAGCTAAATTGATAAACCAAAAAATTCTATTTTATTATATGAATATTAGAATATGGGATGTTTAGAAGGTAACTCTTTAGAGCCTGCCCTAATGTTGCGTTGTCATAACCATTACTTTGAAGTACTTTGTATAGGTGTTTCTCTTTCTTTCTTCAAGTTTTCACTCATAGTTACACTCCTAGCTCTCTGACACAAGCATCTCACTATTCCTCTTTACATGATTAGGATGATGAGACTTGAAGTCTGTGTCTGTGTGTGTAGGTTTTCTGTACACAGTGGAAGTAAGCATAACATCACTCACTCTCTCTCTCTTCTATCAGCAATCCAAAAAGGTAGCTTACTATCTTCCTCTGATTCCATTGTGAATTTTATGGAAGGTCTTACGGAGTTTAACTGGTCCGACCAAAAACAATTTCACTACCCTTCTTAACTATGCAAAAGGTGTCATCTACATTATTATCTCTTCCGTAATACAGGTTTAACTGGAACTGAGTTTAAAGCTTCTTGTTCAAAGAATCCCATGTACAAGTTGGCCACAACTGCAGAAATAGGAGAACCCATGGCTTCTCCATCTACTTGTGCATAACAGTTGTTGTTGTACCTAAAGTAAGTCGACCTAGACTTTCATCATTCTGGAGCTTATCTCTGATCACAGATACTGCTTCGTCTATTGGAACATTGGTGAACAGGGAAGACACATCTAAACTCACCATCATCTCGTCAGATCTCAAGCATTCACTATTACCTGTTTGCATAAAATGTATGTTGAATTCTTTCTGTATGATTATGTCTTACCAATCAATGGAGATATCACCATGTTAGAAATGAACTTGGATAAATTGTAAGATGGTGATCCAATGCAGAGAGTGGGATTCCTAACTCATGATTCTTAGGGAGACCATAAAGAAGAGGTGATCTACATCCAGTGGGTCTTAACCTGTTGTGCAACATAGTAGGAATTGTACCTTTCCTTTCAACCTATTTTAGTTTCCTGAGTCTTAGTTGGATTTTGAACAAGTCTGTAAGTGCCTGATTGTATTAACTGGGTGAACTTAGAATAGTATTCTTCATTATTCATGAGGACTGTGGCTCTACCTTTATCAGTTGGAAGAATGACAACAGTAGGTACAAAGCAACCAGATAAGTTTCCTACACACAATGATGCCTGAGATACATGGGTGCAATGGTCAATAAATAGTGTTCTTTAATGAGATGAGCAATAATTGTGTTGACATAATTTATTCCCTATCATGTCTGACTTATAGTGTTTCCTAAGGATGCACCATATATCCATATCTCTTTTCATATAATAGTTACAGCAAACATTGGATTATAATAGTATCAAAATATAATTCGCAATCCAATCAAACAGGTGAGGAATACATAACTGGTGTAAAAATGTCCAGCTAAATAAGTCAACACAATACAAAAACATCAATAAAATGTATACTTTGCAATTAGTGCACATTTAACACAACTTTATCACAAAATGTGATTCTAATGGTTTACTTTATACTGTAGTTGGGCACACTACCTCTTGAATGTCTGAAGCTAAACATGATAATTCAATATCCTCTAATAGTTCAATAAGACCTTCCCATGTGGTGGAATAACGATATGCTCCTTCTTCACTGCTGAGCCATAAACGCATGACTTCTTTGCAACTATCTTGTACTCTGTGGTAGTTGAGTTCTATTTGTTGGGTGAGAGCAGGACTGAGTCCAAGTCGATAACTGATGTCACTCCATTTGTGACTAAGTTCTGAGATTATTGGGATTTTTTGCTTCTTGTTATTAGAGTCAGTCCACTTTAGAAGAACAAGATTGCTCATAGTAAAGGGATAATCTAAATTACATTGGAAGTAAAAATAGTGGCATTACTGTTCAAGCTTCAGTTTAGGCATGGGAACAATTCATTTATTTTATATCATACAAATAGATATTCTGCAGCTCAGGGACAGCTACCCTTTAGCTTATTTCTTAGCTACTGTTTAGTAAGTAATTACGTATTTGGTTAAAAATTCAGGTAAGACAAGTACCATTTTGTAATGGCAATAGTGCTCTCTTATACATTGTGTATTATTTACAATGCTCATAACTTCGTTTATGCCTTCTCTTTCAGACTATGAGCCCGGTTGTCTGATTTGTAGCATTTCTCAAATTTTTTTGTCATTTAGAGTCTTAGCAAACTAAATAATTAATTTCATGAGAACATTTTATCAGATTACCTTTACCACTTGACCATTGCTGTTCTGCAGCATTGATCTTTGTACAGTCTTCTTCCACTTTAAATGCTGTAGAATAATAAGTTAAGTATGACAAAAATTCAATACACTTTGTCAGAGAACACCACCTTAGCATTTTTCAGACCAATAGATAGTTTTAACAGCAACTACACATAGCTATTAGAACATCAAGTATTTGCGAAAGTTATGCATTAACTCTCATAACACTTGCAAAAAATGTATTTTAATATTTAAATTATATTTAAACTACCCAACATACATAGAATACAAAAATGTAATAAAAACTGTTTGTAAACTGAAGTGTGTTGAAAAGGTAATACTAAATAGGTTAGTCACATTTTTACAACACAAATACCTTTAGAAGTGGTGTCTGTAGTCACTGCATCATATTTTTCCTAACGTATATAGTACATTATTTGTAACACTGAGTTGACTAAAGTAATGACATACCTCATCAAACCAAACTGTCTGTCTTGAATCTATAAGTGGAATTATTTTAGTAATAATTTGGATCCTTCAGACACTTCATTTTATGAGAGGTTTCATCTTCCAGTATACATAAATGGAGTGGAGCTTTTTCAGAAACACCGAATAAATATTCCCAAAATGTTAATTTTTCTGATGGATGGTCTGTACATTCGAATCCATATTGAAGTCTTGCATTGTGGTACTTGAGATTATGATTGATTTGTGTTAACATAGAAGTGATAGTATTTCTGATCTGTGCACAGACTACAGAAGTGGGTGTTCTTGGATGAGATTCTCTGTAGAGTACCACTTTAATATATGTGGCATAGCTAATGATGGTGACTGTGTCCATGTCCTTTCCTACAAGAAATTCAATCTTGTTACGACAAGGACTGTTTTCTTTGATAGTCCAATTTAGTTTTGTGTTTGAAACCAGGCCTATAATAAGAGAAGAGAAGACTCCTAATGGTAAGTAACCGCACTTGTATCGATACACGAGAGGAGCCACATCTGCAGAAATAAGAACCCTTTGGAGCTCATCTTTTGTAGCACTTCTCAGAATACTAGGCATAAAGTAAGTAATTTCTTCTCTATCTTTTGTTACTGGAAGAGGAGCTAAGATATTGTGGTGCTCAAAAAGTGTTACTATCATTTCCATAGAAATTAAATCATCAAGTTTGTTTTCAGTGGCCTTCTTTAAATCAGATATAGTGAATTGGGCATATTTCTTAAAATTATCTGCAGCAAATGGTCCTACTTTATTAAATATGAATGTGTTTTGTACCAAATATGTTGCAGCATCAAAAACCACCTACAACATAACATTATAAGTAAATGGCATATAAAACACATAGCTTTGAATTATCTTCTGAGCATTTTATGATTATAGGAAGCTCCTAACAAGCCTGCACCTTTACTTACTATTTCAAAGTGATCTTTTGGGAAGACTAACATTGTGCAGGAGTCTTTCCAGCATTGTTAACTTCCAAAATGACATTTTTTGCACTACGAGGATTCTTCCCATTAATTAGTTATTTGCTACACATACTTGAAAATCTTTGATGAAAATTAAGCTATGCCCGCCACAAAAGGCAGGCATTTTAAAGTTTAAATTATGGTGGATTCAGTTTTTAAAAGTTATTTTTTGTCACTGTGTTGTTTGCTTTTTTTTACGTCCAAGTAGTTGTATTTGCTATACAGTATATACACTCTACATAATATAATTAATAACAGATTATTTTTTTGACATGAACCTACTTATTGTTTATAAAAATCATTTTCTTTGCTTTAAAATGGCTTGTACTGAATTGTTTGGTGTGATTACAGTGGCATTTGAATTACTGGATACTCAGAGTATAAACTAAAAATCTTTGAATCTCTTGATAAACAAAACACGTTTATATAGTCATTTTTATTCATCATACTCATTACTTGATAAGTGAGTGGGAATTGTTAAGTGCGTGTAGTTATAATGGCTGCACCAATTCGATCTGGCTTCCTACTCTCCTCTGTTCCTTGTGATTATGTAAGTGACGAAATATAAGATGCTGATGTAGAAACAATAGTATATTTGCATTATGCTGTGATACATAGAATGTTTGTGGAACAATCAGGGATATAGGAATCCGATAGTATTGGTGCAGGCACTATAACCATACCCACTTAGCCACACCCACTCATTTATTCAAGTAATGAGTTAGATTAATAAAAAGACAATACAGTGGTTTCTTTTTATCAAATGAAGGAATTTTTTGTTTATCGTCTGTGTATTCCAATACCACTGTAATCACACCAAATAATTCAGAACAAGCCTTTTTTATCATATTAAAAGCAAATATTTTTTTATAAATAATCATTGTTCATGTCAAATTAATATAATGTTAAATTATAATTATAGCTGTTATGTGGAGTGTAACTTTATAATATAGTTAATATAGCTACTTGAACATATGAAGAATATTGTTTGACAAAAAACAACACTTTAACATAATTAGCTAGAACTTACAAATGCCGGCCTTTTATTTTCTTCAAGTATGTGTATCAAATAACTAAAAGGGAAAATTACTAGTAGTACATGCAAAAATGACCATTTTGTAAACCAACAATGCAAAGATCTCCGAAACACATTTGTTTTTCCAGAAGATCTCATTGGACTGGTTCAAACTTTCCTAAAAAAATCTCCCAAAAGGCTCATTATTAGCTATTCAATCCTGGTGGAATTCATTCAACTGCTCAATTTCAACCCCTCAATTTCAACCGCTCAATTTCAACTGCCCAAGTGTGCTACAACGACTACCATGAGATCAGGTAAAAAGTAAACAAATTAATTGGCACGCGACCTTTTTGTTAAAATTTTGGTGTGGCCATGGCCTCTTGACTGCACCCATTTTGACATCCCTGACAATATTACTCACCTTAATGTCACAAATGATTATGTTTTCAAATCCTTTCACTTTGGGATAGTAGAGTAATGAACCAACCTGATAATGAAGAAACCACAGAACCTTATGCAAATCTGTGTCACCAATTCCTAGATTTCTAGCAATTACTTTGCATTCATCCATTGCTATTGTACGTTTATTTTTGGATCGCAACACAATGTTAAATATCAACCATGTGCAAGGAATGTGTACTTTACCAAAGTGTTTCTTAATACAGTTTTCAAACTTGGTTTTTGTGGTATTGATTTCTTCTTTCGTACCGCTCCTGTTGTCTACCGGTAAAGTTATATAACCTTCATTAACATATTCGATTATACCTTTGCAAAAAAATTCAGTCTGCTCGATTTTTTTACGGAGCAGTTTGTCTCTTTGCACATATTGTCTTTCTGAAACTTTATCTTTAAATGTTCCCACAAACATAGCTTTAGAAGAACAACAATTATCACTATTGTGATTTAAATGAGAGCTTTGTACAGCTGATATATTTTCCTCACCTGTAGCTTCCATACAAGCTATGCTAGCCAATGTTTGAAATATAACTTCTTCTAAAGTTACTATGGAATTTTCTTTGTTGGTAGACACTCCTTCTTCATTGGTGGTATATATTTTGTACTCCTTATCTAAGGGATCTGTCAGCCTGCTGAAAATAAGGTTTAATGATGGCCCCATCAAGAATCGAGACATTAGATCTAAAAACTCAGTCTGACCTCCGTGGCCAGTAGTAATAAAATATATGACATCTTCAAGTAAGCATTGTACCTTTTCTGAATTTTCAATGGCTGTTGCTTGTTCATATGTAGGATAAACTTCAGCAATACTTGTAAAAGTGGTGTCTTCTTTCATTTCTACTGTTTCTGTTATATCTTGCAAACTTTCAGCATTACTTGATGAAGTTTCTTTCACAACAAGGTCACTTGAGGCATGTACTTCTACAATCTCCAAAGATAATTTATTAGTACTTGGATCTTTATTCTCTGATGACTGGAATGATTCGACTTGTAAAGAGGATGTTATATCTGTAACAATAATATTAATACAATTAAAAAACTCGTTTGTTGTCAGAACTAAATGTTCTCTTAATGCAGTTAATTATAATGATTACTATCATTAAAGAACTTCATTCTGAAGCCTTACCCAAGAATTTATATATGGTCTACATTTTTCTAGTGATTGTACAAGAAAAAAAAATTTGGGTTTGGTTTATTAAAATGTAAATTGTATTGGTTGTTCACAGTGAAAATACAACTGTAGTAATTGTTTATAAATTCTGCCAAATTAACAAGTATTATTTAGACCCATAAATGTTATATTTAGCAACAGAAGTATATCATATCCAAGTATGACTTACGGATTTCTGACCTTACCATTTATAGATTGATATATTATACCATTGAGAAAAGTAGTCTCCTCCACTAGATTTTTCTCATTCCATTGTCCTTTGTTCACAAATCCAACAGATTTTTTAATGCTCTGAATGAAAAGTTGTTTTCTGTCTGCTATTCCAGTACTTGGTAGTTCATGGTCCATTTTAGCTTCAATAAAGTTAATGAATTCTCCAAATAGTCGACGTAGAGTGGAACTTTTTCCTGAACGAGGTAAGCCAACAAAATTTAAGCGTCCTACAAAAATATCTACACAAGCTTGATGCTTTATGGCTTCTTTGCAGGAATTTTCAATTTCTTTTTCTGTAACTACTAAGATTACAAATTATTATTAATAACATCCTGTACATTATCTATTCATCAGATCCCATTGCTATATTATAACTTGGTGTACTAACTTGGTAAGTTTGCACTATTTGTTTTCTTTAGGCATATATAATGTACATACTATTTGACTAAGATAGCTACTTTTTAGTTTAGTTTAAAAGTATATCTAATCTTGTTGTTAATAATAATGATAATGGTGTTTACAGCTATAATAAAGATGTTGGCTACAGCTACAATGAAATACAATTGTTTGAGTTTTTCCTGTTCTTGTTGTGTTTTATTTAGGGATCATATTGTTCTCCATTTACATTTCTCACTTCCACTGTGAATATTTTAAGCCAATGATTTAATGTTTCTGTTGATGATCAAAAATGTCTGTCCTACACTTTTCCTAGGATGTAAGTTGTGGCTTCCATCCAAGTATGACAACTCATTTAGTATTCTTAGGAACATTCTTAAGAGACAGCGTTCTTATTTCTTGTTCAGAGCTAAGATAAGTCAGTTTTGGGGGTCCAGCAGCATGTACATACCTTATCACCTTCAAAATGACTTAAACTAGAGTCATGTACTTCATCAACTGGTGAAGGACGATCACAACCTTCAGTTTCCTGAGCAATATCCACAATATTCTCACTGAAATAGTTTGCTTGACACTGCCATCTCTGCGAAAATGCTGGTAAACAAAGTTGCGTAAACGGGATCTAAAATGGTTAGAGCGTGTGCATAGCTACCGGTAAATTTAGTGCACGCAAGCCCGTAGCAATGTAACGATGCGATTATGCTCTATTACATAATATGCTAAACTAAAATCATATATCCTCAAAACAGTGAAAAGATTAACACTCATAATTGCTTTTTATTGTTGCATGTTTTTATTATTCTGTTGTTGGTGTATCATAATTGCACTGTATAACACATTATAATACATAAAGTTAGCATGCGGTAATTACTAAAGACTTTAAAGTTTTGTTTTTTGGCAAAAGACAACCTAAGAGTTAGAAAAGAAGAATAATCAACTAGATATGCATTGATTCAATTATAACAAAGAAAATTTTGGTGATAAAACTCAAATAACCTCAACTGTTTACTACAATACTATAATTATAATGGTCAAGTAAAAAATGCTACATTTATTTGGCAAAGGCAAATATAATAAAAAATAAAATAAAAAGTCAATGAAAGATGATAATTATAGAGCACTTAGCTTATTCTAGCAGCAATACTTTAATATAGTGTGGTAACATTTTTACTGTAGTTTAAGTGGAAAAAAGCAAACATCAAATAATCTATTGATTAATAAAGGCATCTGCACGTCACCCTAGACCCCATTAATTTGTATTTTTAGACACTACATGAACTAATTTGACAGTTTCTTAAAAATTTAAGTATCATTAATTCATATATTCACATAATATCGTTAGCTATCAATGATAACTCGCTTGCTTCACCAGTGGCTAATGGCATTACTCAGAATCAAAACATTTCGTTATGTTTCAAAGATCAAACTGAGATAAAATGTATAGTTATATATGTATTATTCCACTCACATCTTTATAGTACCTAATACACTAAATCATGTCAACAACTTGTAATTATTGTATTACCTTTCAGTAGTTTCTTTGCTATTAGTCTATCTTTATTTCTCAACTCTGAAGAATTTATAATTTCAGATGCTTTCCATTTAGTGTAGGAGGGTACTTTTTCTATATATAAAATGTAATTATGCCTTAGTTAAATTTTATTCTACAAATTTAATAAAGAATGCTAGGCAAAAACTATCACTTCTCTATAGCACTATAAATTCTATTACCACATTCCAAAGTAATAAAAAATTCAAAGTAACAATGTAAAACTCAAAATAACATTCAAACGATTCATTAAATAATTTAAATCTAAACATTACTTGTTACATTGAAAAGGCAATTATAAAATTCGTCACAGTTGAAGCTTTTCACATTAACAGCAGTAAAATCATGTATTAGGCTAGAAATTATTCAACTGTGTGGAATAATAAATAAAGTAACACAAGTAAACAGTGAATTATTTTCTCGTGCATTGAATTGATTCAGTGAATAAAATAACACATGCCGTCAGACTATAGTATGAAAATATTAATTAAATAATCATGTATTTGTAGATGGTATTTTGTTTTGATGATTGACAGTACCTTACTTGATGTCTGTAAAGGCTATTAAAACACTTGTTTGTTATTTAGAAGGTTTTGTGAGTGGGAAACACAAACAGTTGTGATCTTAAATTGTAAAGAATATTAATGGATTGCCGTTTCTTGAGAAATTGTCAATGTTAAATATGCTTGGACAAAATTTGCATTTAATGCTACTACCCAATTATGTAATATCAGATATTATTCTATTGTGGTAACAGAACTCATCAAAAATATGTATAAGGTATTGAAACATGGGAATAAAATTATATTTTCTTTATGTATTGACTAATATGTCTGTATTAGTATAAACAATAATCTGCTGAATAACAATAATAGCTAAATTTAAATGAGGCAATATTTACTAGTGGTGTGCTTGAGCACAAATGGCGAGCGAGCCTAAAGACTACACTATTTTTATATGAATGATTTTGACTTCTAACACTGAAGCTACTGAAAATAAGGTCCAGTTTTTTAATTTAGCATGCAACTGCTTGGAAGGAAAACAACAACAACAAAACAATACACGTTATTTAAAAGTTTTCTTTGTGATATTCTTTAGCTAAGTAGTGGTTGTAACACACAATGCTTTGACACAACTGGACATGCACCTACACAGACTTACCTTACGGTGGCTGTGGACAAATGTATTTTCAAGTAAGATACTGGTTGCGCAGCTTTTATAACCAGGACAAAGAGCGCAGTTGGACTTACCACCGCCACTAACCGAATAGAAATGGAGTCCCCTAAGTTTTTCAAGTGTAACTGCAACCCGCAAAGAATTCAAACTGAAAAACAATTCAATTTCTAGGGTGATACGGGACTGATCGATAAACCAGAGGATTCTGTTGAGCGCAAGTTGGGAGGGGTGAACGCGAGAGAACACAAAATACGGAGGGTCAAAGTACCAAATGAATACGTACGTCCTATAGATAAAACTGTGGTGTGCTTGAGCACAAATGGCGAGCGAGCCTGATATTTAGGTAACATAAAAATGTTACTATTTTTAAGCTTACTTCATGCAAACACTATAATAGCAGTTATGACATTTGATTTCAGCAAACAAATACAAAATCACTCTTTTACCTGATTAATGGTAACTTTTGTAGTATCAAACATAACCATTCTGATAATCTCAATCACCAGTAACTCTTGAATAAGCTCTCAGCTACGATAAAAAATAAACCAGTGTTATTATTTGTAATTTTAGCCAACAAATATGGAATTCCTACTTACATCATTCTTGAGTATTGATAACTTCTGTAGTATCAATTGAAGTTACTTGACCAATTGCAATTACCTTGAATTCTTGACAACAAGCTCTAACCTACAAACAAAAGACAATAAATTTTAGCACACAAATAAAACTTACTTTCTACTCATTTCTTGAGCAGTGGTAACTTTTGTAGTACCAAATTGGAGCCAATCTGACTATTTGAATTTACCAGTCACTGTTGACTAGCTCTTAGCTACAAAAAAGAAAGGCCAGAGTTATTTTACATATTTAGCTAACAAATATGGAATTACTACTTACCTCAGCTTCCCTCGAGTAGTAGTAGCTTCTTTAGCATTAATACTACGGCACCAATGGCTCTTGACAACCAACAATCTGCACTCCGTATCCCCCCATAAAACGGCGAAGTTTTGAAATTAAGTCTGGAAAAGGGTCTTCAATGCCATAGTAACCGGTAGAATCAACTTTTTGTTTCTTGAAAAGCAAGCGTTTTCGCAGGAATTTTCTCACACCTCGGAGCTTAAGTATAAAGTAAGGCTTACTTAATGCTGTAGTTTCAGAATAAACTGGGGTCAAGCCTAAAAAGCCGTGTTTTTTGGAGAAAAAAGTTTCCCGCGCGCGCGTTTAAAGTGTATACGTACCATCCATACATACATACATATATATAACATATACCCGATTTTGCATTATCCACCCCTAATACTGTCTCGCTCGCTTCGCTCGATCGCCAATAAATAAATAAACAAACATCCCCGATTTTCGATTGTGTTACCCCTGTAAGTGTCTCGCTCGCTACGCTCGCTCGCCAATTAAATGGAACTACAAATCAATTATAATGCCGCTAAAAGTAATTTATGTTATAAAAATTAGTTAACTCACCAATTCTTAATATTGAAGTTTCTGAGAGTTTACGATAACTCTGATCATATCCTCCAAATAGCACTACTTCAGTGAGTTCAGAAGAAATAACAAAAGCAGCTGCACAGTGTCTATTTCTAGGCTGTGGCAATTTGGCTTTCTGAAGTGGCAAATATTGAACAAATCAATGATTAGTAAATGTTTGAACTTAGTTGTTCAGTATGGTTAAAAATCACTTCAATATTTATTGTACGATGATTAAGATTAATCATTTACTAATGAGACTACAGATTTACAACTATATGTGAAATTAGATGGTGTTCTAAAATAAACAACACATCAAATTTTCCTAACATGGTAGGAACTGATGTAGTTATAATTTCTTACAATAAAAATAGCATCAGAGCATTGCAGCACTAATGAATTGCAGTTTATTATTACATATCAATTATAATCAATCTTCAATGAAGCTGAAGACGATTTCTATATTTTCCAATATTTTAAAGGTGCAAGTGTTCACTGTAAGAACACAATTCAATGACTGAGTTCAATCTTACATGTGAGCAACTTCTGTGACTCACGTTTTGCTTATATTATATTCATGTATAATAATTGTGACCGGTTCTGTGAAAATCGGCCTAAATGTGGCATCTAAAGTTTTCTATTTTATTCGACCAGTAGGTTGCACGGGGTCTTGGAATGCCGTCCTCCTAATTGGGAAGCTGTAGCACAAGCCGTCTTCGCCCTACGCACTACAATACTTTTTGCTAAACTTATTATTGCTGATTTCGAAAAAACGCCGTGTAAAGACGTTGCTAAGGTCTGGGGGTGTGCCTTGTATCCGTATACTATTACCGCGTGTCTCCGGGATACTACGGACTAAACCCGTTACAGGCGGATTGAAAGAAGTCGGAAAGGCTTAATGCTAGGCTCCTGGAGAAACTATAATGGCGAGAATTGCGTCAGTACTTGGATTATGTAAAATAGTAAGTGAATTAGTTTTTTTCCCGCGAAAAACCCGCCAATTATCTCTTAGCAACGCTCCGTACACTAGTCCATCCATTCCTGCCATATAAAAAATCGACCCAAAAGGCTTTACCCTGGGATACTAAAAAAAATGGTTTGCCGCGTTTACACACTGTCTGTATAGTGTAGCTCTTGTTCTTTCTAACGATATAAATCTAGTGTCTCTTTCCTGAACCTGGCAGTAGAAGTAATTCAGAGGATTCTATAATTGCTTTAGAATAATGGCTGTAGTAAATTTGAGCAGAATTTTTCTTACCTACACAGAGAGCTGTGATTGATATATCATTCTGTAGCATTATAAATGCTCTACGACATATACTATAATAATTTTTACTATCAGACGAGCTTGCCACTACACTCTAGAAATCTAACAATTATAAGCTTGAAGGGACAGACTTGTCAAAATATGATAGTTGAGGATGAGCAGCATAGGATATGTATTCTTCAAGTGATAAAAAATCATACATGATTGTTTTGCTTTAGATAACTCTAATGTTGACTGTTCTTGATATTTTCTTATTCATTACTTCTATAGCTCCTTAACATTCACTGATATGTATCCTCTGAAGTATTCATGCAGTACTCACTTATTTTCATCAAAATATTAGGCTACATTGGGCATGTTTTGAATGTAGCAGCAAGACCCTCTGATAGTAGATATTAGTATAATGTTATAGAGTTATATAATGCTACAGATTAGTATAAAAATCATTGCTATCTTTGTGGGGAAAAATTCTACCCAAATTTAATACAGTCATTATTCTAAAGCCATTTTAGGAGATCTCAAGAATCACTTTTACCACGAGCTTCCCAGTGGACAGACTTATATTGTTAGAAACAAGAAGAGCTACACTATCCAGACAGTGTAAATATAAAACCTCGAAGTGCTCAGAATTTAACCTACACCTTGCAAAAAATAAAGAAAAGTTGTGATTACAAATTGTACAATGGAATGTACTCATGCAGTACTTCCTGCATGTTCATTAAATGTTTGTATTTGAACTACTGGATTGTGGACTGAATGAAATAATTTGATTTCATACGTGAAATTGTGTATTAATTATAAAGTGATTAGACAAACTATTTTATATACTTAATTAGATCTATGAAAAGTATAACTTAACTTAAACTATTTAATTAGTTCTAGAAATAGAATTGATGAAATACTCAAAGTTCTTGACAGGTGAACTTTTAACCACCAATTATCAGGGAATCGTACATGATCCAATAATAGTAATTATTAAGAACTAGTAAAGTAATTTTAGTTTAAACAATAAACATTATTTTTTCTTTTAAATATTATTCCTTATGTGTACCATTTAAGTTTTTTTGTTTCTACATAGCTATTATTATTTTAGCTAAACTATAATGATTTGATCTTACCTGTTGCCAACTCTGTGCACGTACATCAAGAAACCAAACATCATGTAAAACCTTGCCATAAAATCCACCAGCTATTAACAACTGTGGATTGTTGTTATAATCAAGACAAACAGCGGCATGATAACTTCTTGGAGATGGTTGTGGTGCTCCACGTTCAAGTTTTGTAAAACACTATTAATATGAAAATATAATGTACAATCAAACAAATACTTTACAATATATATTATTAGATGAACTGAAACATTTCTTCATGCCTAATTAAATATAATAACAATATCCAAAAGTATCAGCTGCATTTTAAAAGCCTATCAATTATGTTAGTAACATGTACTGTGTTTTGCTGCCACCTGAGTAAGTCCAATTACACTATATACAGTGCTTAGAGGATATTTTTATTTCTCTTAGTATACTAACTAAAGTAATCAAGCAGTCTATGTTTGAATTGATCTGCCTGAATGGAATAAAAATAATGTTCAGTAAACAGCGGCATGATAACTTCTTGGAGATGGTTGTGGTGCTCCACGTTCAAGTTTTGTAAAACACTATTAATATGAAAATATAATGTACAATCAAACAAATACTTTACAATATATATTATTAGATGAACTGAAACATTTCTTCATGCCTAATTAAATATAATAACAATATCCAAAAGTATCAGCTGCATTTTAAAAGCCTATCAATTATGTTAGTAACATGTACTGTGTTTTGCTGCCACCTGAGTAAGTCCAATTACACTATATACAGTGCTTAGAGGATATTTTTATTTCTCTTAGTATTACTAACTAAAGTAATCAAGCAGTCTATGTTTGAATTGGTCTGCCTGAATAGAATAAAAACAATGTGCAGTAATTATGATAAGAACATGCAATGATATAAAATACAACAAAATGAACAATTATCATATTACATGATCCTAGTTTCATGGCGACTGGTGTATGTTGCTGTCAGGATAGTTTCCTGACAACATGCATCATATACATATTTGCGATAATTGTAAGCTTAAAATATTTTCAGAGTATAAAATTGAACACAAACATTAGTAATCACTTTAAAACATCAAACATATTTGAGTCATGTAACCTTGTGTCTCAATAAGATCATTGTAGTGGTCCATTAATAAATTTAAAAAAGTAATAATTATTATTCCACCACTAATTGTTTTTTCTCAAGTATTTCATACCGCTTTCCTACATATACATAAATCTACTTACCCCATGTAAGCAGCATAAGTTAAAAATAATTGTTTGAACTTAAGTACAACAAATATCCCCTGCAAGTGCAGCTGCCTAGAGACTTATACTTTATACAGTTTACTCTCACATTTATAAAAAAAAATATTTGCTTATTTTATTTAGTTCCACATAGAAAGTATTAATAAATTGACACTCCACTAAATTACTTGTTGTTGTTTTTAATAAGTGGCTGATTTGGTTTAGTTCCAATGTTCCATGAAGTCCTCCATTTTAACTAACTCACTAGAAACTTTCAATAAAGGAATAAAAATACTTTTGACTACCTGTGCTGCAACTATATTCAGTCTGAACTAAGATATTGTGCATCCTAAATAGATAATTTTTTCTAGTCCTCTCTCAGTATGCAATTCATATAAACACTGAGTCTGCAGCACAGGACATTTAAGGGTGCTGGCACACGGATACGTATCCGCCCACGCAAACTCATTAGCTAAACCAATTATGTTGCTATGGCCCAAGTTTATATACTTTTTATTCTTTGCTGCCTGCTCTATACAGCGGACTGTGAAGTGAACCCTTCCAGAAGCAAGCTTACCGTAAATACCATACTTGAAAATATTGTTTGATTACCAAAAATTGTTAATGATTAATATCTTATTGTTTAACTGACTTTAGTCAGAACTATAACATATTTTGAAGTTGGCAATTTTGCTACTAAAATTGTGCTCTTACATGTTCCAATGTTTCCAAGTTACGAATCTGCCCCAATGTTGTATATGTCAAGTACAACCATTTTATATTTCAATTTAAAGCTCTGATGAACATTTACATTTCAATTGAAATAATAGTATAAATATTATAATAAAGAAAAATGGAAACTTTAACCTTATAATTTGATTGCCTTAGAAATGGCTGTAGTTGTGGTTCATTAATTTAACATCATATTGAATAGAGGTTAATTTACTTTTATTATAGGGTCCAGGATTGGCTTCAACATCTCCACATAGTAATAGTAGTTTCTGTTTTAGTGAAGTAATTCTGGAATGATTTTCTTTTAAGATATTTATTGAACTATTCCAAATGGACCAGATTAATGGTAGAGATAGCAATTCTAGTTTATTATTGGTCTTTCGTGGCTTTATTACAGTACAGAGTTTGGAATATTGAGTTTTAGTTTTTCTTCTGATAATCCAGATCATCGTGATGGCTATTAACAAATACTGAGTTTTTGAGAAACATTGAGGTTGATTGATATATGAGCATCGAGTCTCCCAGAGAGTTGACCTGTACAGTCTTCTGTTGCTACTTTCCCAGTGTGGAGCTGGATAATGATGGCGACCCATTGCTGTATCTGTAACTTTAATAACAAGAAATTATTTTTAAAATATGATTACTAATATTTAAAAGTCGAAACATAACCCTAAACAATCACAAGCAACTCTATTCTTCTGTTGTAGTTCTTAGAAAAATGATATAGTCATACAATACAGAATAATTTATTTAATTAATTTGTGATTTTCTCCTCCTCTTTCCTTATTCCCACTGAGTATTGTGCAGTCTGTACATTGTCCTGTTCTTATCTTGTTGGAAAAATGACATCATTTTTCACTCAAATGTGTCTGTTTTCTATTGTGACTATAATTGTAAAAGTAAAGCACCAATCAGCGCTATCACACACTAGCTAGCATTTACAAAAAACATTTCTGTAATCAAAGGAAGATAACATATCAACATATTGATATATAGCTAGTACGCAATGAAAACAGTGGACGTAGATGCTTTTTTCACCAATGAAGCCAAACATGCAAGGGACACAGACCTTACATGTAGTTTCAACAGGAAACTCCAATTTAACAAAGTAAAACTTTCACAGGTAGAAAGAAATTATTGCTCACGCAATATTAGGAAGTGACAATTGGGAAAAACCTACAAAAACTTTAAATCATACAACCATCGCAGTCACATATGTATATATATATATATAATATATATGTTACTTTTGATGTGCTCAAGTCCAAATGGAGAGCCATACCTGTGCTCAATTCAAACAATGAGGAAAAACACTTCTAAATTTCCAAAGAATAATTCTGTCTCCAGTTGTGTGTGTGACCATTACATACTTGGGCTAACAAATGGAACTACTTTTTTACCACAATTTCACTCAGTACCAATATCTTCTGAAGTCTCCAATCTACGCCATTCTGACTATCTGAATTACCAGTAGCTTTTCACATGTACTCACAGCTACTAAAAAAGAACATGTTTTAGTAACTGTGTGTGGTTAAATATTTTCATTGCTATGGTAACCATTCACCATAACTTTATGAGACTTGAAAAAAACTAAAAGTTCTAATGAATTATTGCACAGTTTCTAGCCTAATGGTAATTTCGTTAAACTTATGTGTGTACCCCATGACATTTAGAGTCAGCCAAATTGAGAGGGATACACTATTCAATTTCTTTAGATGATACAGGATCACCAAAGCAAAAGATTCTGTATAGTGGAGTAATGGGAAGGGGTAGAAAATGAAGCAAACACAAAATCATAAGTGCCAAAGTACAAGTTCACACATATATAACTAACAAATGTTCCGGATTCTCTATCATGTTATCCCTGATAGTGTCTTGCTCACTTCGCTTGTTCACCAATTTTATGTGTGAATAATATTTTAATGATTCACTGCTGTATAAAGAACGAGTCCACTATACATATCAATCCAATCTCTGAATTTTGGACGGTGAACACAACTTGGGTACTGTACAGTGACATACATATCAATCTATTACTACCACCTTACTGCCTATTGCAGCTCTAGCAGGCATGAATGCTATATATGCTCAAATAGGAAGGACCATCACTGATTATTTTGCTTCCTGCTTTCTTGTGTCAATACAGCGACCAAAAAACAACAAATTGTAATTGAGGTTATAACTGATGGTACTACCATTAAATTAATGAATAGAGAAAGGAGTGTACTGTTGTAGTGGTGAGTTAGTCATTTAAAGAGTATTAATAAATAATCAAGTTTACTATTAGATAAGCATGATAATAAAAGCTGCTTTCGTGATAATTCCGATGATGCTGGCCCAAAATAGAGCAAAGATGATTCTGTGCTTTAGATTGACTGTAGAAGTACCAGGTTTCGATGCTATTGCCACTTCAAGGCTGTATATCCAGTGATTATCAATAAGTCAAAAATACAAGTTGTATTTAGAGCTTAATTGATACAAGTATTTTATAAAGCTCAGGGAACAGAAATAATAGCAAGAGGAATATTACAATCAGTTGTAGTAGTGTGTTGCTCCAATAATGTTTTATTGTGATGGGATTTTTAAGGCTTGTCAGTGTGTTCATCCCCACCCTAAATATTATTTTGCCCTCCACCCTATAATTTATTATGCCCTTAATTGTGATATCAGATTCCAAAGTTTTATCAATAAGACTGACCTACTATTTACTCGTTTGCCTGCAAGTTTTAGTTGTAGTGGCTCATAAGTTAATATTATATAATATAAATTGAATAGACAATGTTAGCCAAACTGTATTGCAACTTAGAATATTTCTTGATAGCTAGAAACTTGTTGTTGTCTACTTCTAAGCTCAACAAAAATAAAATAGATTTCAAATTATAGCTGCTTAGGATTTTTGCATAAATTCCTACAGTATCTATTGTGTATAAAACAAATTATATGCACACAATGAACAAGAAAACTCAGATTTAAACTTCATTAAATAAATTTAAACTAGAGTGCAACATTAGGTCTCAGTTATTTAATCATGCATTTCTCATTAGGGACATTGGAAAAACTCATGAGGGAGGATGAATTTGTTATATTTGCATTATAATAAGACATAGCTACTAAAAAATGCAGGAACTACAAAAATGAATTAAAATCAAGTAATGCCATAAAGTTCCAGCTTCCATTGCATCTTAGTCATAACACATCAGGAGGCCTTGAATCTCATTTACACAGTGAATAAAAGTGATTTGCTTTGGACAATACAAAATCAATGAAGGTAAAAAAACAACAACAAAAAGCAAAAGGAATACAATTAACTAGTATGTTTTGTTCAGATGCACAAAAAGTTCATGTTTGTTTCTTGATTGGTAATTTTGAAGGTCAAGTTTGACACCAGTGGATGACACTCTGTTTTGACCAATAATCACTGCGGTGAAATAGCTATAACTACTTATGGAAAAATGTTGGCATATATTGTATTTCCTATAAGACTATATTCTAATATTCATTCACACAATAATTAGCATTATAATGTGACCATCTGGGAATGAATGAACTGTTAAAATCAGAAAGGAAAAAATTAAAACTAAGAGCAATACCAATTTACATTTACAAACGTATTTAGGTCTAGAATAAAGATAGAATAGTAGGGGTTGGCGAATTATTCGTCTTTTTTGTATGCTATGCTAGCAATGCTAATCATTTTAGTTATTAATCTACTAGAAACATGCTCGTGGACAAGGTTTAAAGGTCACCTCAACTACATTTACAACTATAAGAAAATCCTTGTATACATGACTAATCTGAATCCTGGTATGGCCACTGTTTGTAATGTGAGTTGTTGATCTGCAGGGCAACAGTGCTGAATCTGAAGGTATTTTATTTCTTATACAGAAAGTGAATCTTCAAATAGAATTAGCTACCAACACAGAGGGTAGTTAGTAAGCTCATAGATTCATTAAAAAAGTCCCAAAGCCATTCATTTAAAAAGTCCCAAAGCCATTCATTCAAAAAGTCCCAAAGTCGGTCTCTCGAAGACTACATTAAATTGCTATTGTTACAGTACAATGAAAACTAATTATAATTTTTTCCCAAAAACTAACTACTTCATTATGCTCATATTTACACTATAATCATGATAACATATGCTAGTATTTATGAAATCACTTATTACGCTCAAAATCATACCCAGCACAATTTGCCAACCCTTAGTGAATAGGTACGCTTAATCATGAAAAATAAAAACAAAAACAAAAACAAAAAAACTAATTCATGAGATAAAATGAAAGTATAAAGACATTTTAGCTAGTGTGAAAGATAATTGCCAAATTCAACCATGAAGAAAAAAATTAATGAGCAACAACCACTAAATTCTGTCCAATTAATGAATGCTGGACTTGTTTTGCTTTGGTATACTACGAACTTAGTCTACCATATTGTATAAGGAAACGAGTAGTAAAAATTCTGACTCAGCATATCAATAAGTAGAGGTGCGTTCAAAAGAAGATCGCAATTATTGTTGCTGTAACAGTTGCTAAATTCCTCAATTTGTAGTGGTTAGTTATATTGTTTGTTCTTATTATTTTTGGGGTGGGAAGTTTGGCCTACATGATCAATATCTACATTTATATGTACTGTCTCCTCATCATGAATAGGCTCTTACCTCTCATTTTCATAAGCTAGCTCTTAAGTATTGTATCTCTACTAGACGTTGACAACCATGAAACAAACCAGGTGGCAGTTATGGCACTATTTACTTAACAGGGGTATATAAATTACAAGTAATAAAGGAACTAAAATATTGTAGCTTAGTTGAACAATGTATTACTGTTATGCAGTCACTAATTGAGTAGATCAAGTACAGCTAGAGAATTAAGTTTATTAGGCTATGCTTGAGGCTAGTTCTGTATAAGGAAAAACTATGACGAACAAAAAGTGATAGCTATTTAATTTTATTTCCAGTTACAGGTAAGAAATACAGTAGCTGAAAATGAGGGCTCATTCTGGAAAGGGGGGGCTCGTACGACACCAGTCGAGCCCTCCCTTAATCCGCCCCTATTTACTCATCAATACAATGTATAATATCAATGTTCATAGCTCACCAAATTCAAATATCATATAATAGCAGTAGCTCCGCTCATGAGCTATTCCTGGGGAACTATAAGATAACGGTGAGGTCCCACTCAGTGCGCAATTAGAATGCTCAAGTCCTATTTTAAACACAGGACGAGAGCCAGGCAATAAATTGCTGGATTCTCATAACGGGAAGTGAGCGCAACCACACCCGTACTACGGAAGTGTGGTTTAGTTACATTGCGCAATTTGGGTTTGAGTGACCACACCCTTTCTGCCTTATTCAGTACTGAAATGTGCTTCCAAGCGAGTTGGCGATTTTGATTTGGTCTATCTACGAATCAGATATTATTTAGGATAAGGAGAAACAAATTGTTAGAATAGCAAATTTAGATATTTAGAAGAATGTTTTTACAGAATTTAGCTAGGTACACAAATATCATAAAAGAAAATACAGAATTCTTACCAAAAAAGCATAACTACAACATAAAACAATGGTATCTACACTTCAATATGCTGCTTTAGTATGGATTTAGTGACACATTACTGATCTATTAGGGTTTTTTTTAAGTACTGTTATACATCATAGCAGTAAAATATTCCTGAACAGTGCTTCATTATGCTGTCAATTGTTGGAATCTCTCACACTGACTCTCATATTTCAAGAAGTAACTAATTAGCTGAAGTTGTACACAACATCCTATGGAGTCTATAATAAGCTGCATCACTTCCATTTCATTATTTGATAATTGTGTTCAAAACATGAGAATGGCATGATTTGTTATTCTAATAATTAATGTCTTTCGCCAAGTCTTTCAGTCACATATTTATAATTGCAATAGTTTGTTGCATTGTATTATGATCTTTTAAACATTTTCTAACTGCTTGATGATCTCTAAAACTTCCTTTAACTGACTATTCATCTCTTATTGTTTTTTAACTAACATTTTTCAGTGTCTAAATATTTTACAATCCTTCATTACACTCTCATAAGAAATATTTTTTGCCTTTTGAACAAACAATTGCCTGCAGTCGTGTATTTGTGACAGCCTCTACATTTGACTACAAACATTATATACTCTTATGATTATCACAAAGAGAATTTGATAGTAACAAGTATATGGAAATAATAATGAAAATTTAAGATCCTATTGACATTTATCTGGTAAAACTACACACTGTAAATGATATTTGATGCAGTGAACTTGGTATTTGTACTCTTAGTCAAATCATACTTGCTTCATTTTTTTCTGATCTTATCACTCTACGTGTATAAATTTAGTAGGCTACATTATTGTTTTTTTTAACGAGAATACCTTGTGGGAATGTAAGGGATAGGGGAAATAAAAAAATAATAGCGTAGTAAATGTTATTCATATAGCTATAATGTGTAGAATTTACAGTTATTACTAGTTATCCATTTTCCTAGCACAGCCAGGGGGCCAAATCTATAAAAATTGCATAAAGTCATGTTATCTACTTATTGAAGATAATAATATCCCTAGCTAATATGGATTTGCATTCTTCATCTAATTATTCGTTCATTGCCTACCTGCAATAGCTATAGTCACTAAAAACAACCATTTAAAATAATAAACTGTATAATAGGTCCTCTCTGTAGTTCATCTACATAGTTCTCAATTAAGTTGTTTGACATGGTTAGGCCTGCATGCATAGATTATTATAGGCCTTCAATTGTGGAGGCTGCAGCAAGCATTGATGAAAAGTCTCTTTATAACATAGTCAGGATGACAGTGCAGGAAATTGAAGAGATAGTGGAAGTTCTGTGGGACATCGTTGATTCTCTAATATTGATTGAGTCTATCAATCTTAACCCTCAAACAATTATGGATAGCAAGAACATTGATTTTCACCAGAAATAAGACACATAGCTGAATTGATTTGAAGTAAATATTGTAGCTAATAAAAAATATTTGTGATTTTAGTTTTGTATTTAATTCTACTATTAATGATTTAGATTACAAGTTTATGTGGACACCTATATTATAGTGATTTCTAGGACAACAACAAATAACATAAGTTAAAAAAAAACACCAAGATTTAGAGTTGCTCAAAAATACAAATTATCCCAGTAGCTAAATTTAAAATATTGCCTAGAAAAAAACCTGTTTTTACCTTCTAAATGTATTTCCAAATCAGTGCCTAAATCCATACTCCAGAAACCTGCTGTAGTTGCAGCTGAGATTTAGTTTATTGAACAAACGTACATGAGGCGAATGCAACTTTCCATTGAAGCATTCAAAACTATTTAGTTACACAATACGGTATTCTAAATTGATAAACAAAAAATTAAGATAAAGTAGATAGCTCTTAATGATCTTGAACTCAGCAGAATAGTCACTACTGAGTGTTGTAAAAGCATTGTGTGATTCAGTAACTGATAGAGAGTTTTATACTACTAATGACTTCTGATTTCAGATGTGACACTATTAACTAAGAACACATCATATCTCATAAAGACGGTTCATGCGAGCCCTCATGAGTCTATTCCTCAGGAGTAGTGCGGAATCGATGATGTAATATGTATGACTTCATTCCATAGGGAATCAGGTGAGAAGCTACCCATACCAGTCCTGTGAAAGGAATTCTCATGCTGTTCCACACTGTGGAGTAGTAAGAAAGGGCATTAGCAGTAAAATGCATCAATTTTTTTTATAACGACCTTTGTTGATGAGCTGTTAAAGTTTGTGATTTGACGTTTAAGTTGTAGATAGTGAAAAATTATAATGTTAATAATAAATAGAGATGTGAAAGTGCAAATCAAGAGCAGAAAAGTTGTCAGCATAAGTATGAAAAGTGTATGTGACATGTGTATGTGTGTGCTAAAATGATATGAATTGCTTTAATTAGTGGAGACATATTGTTCATAAGAAACAAATTACAACTGATCCATTATAATATGTAAAAATTGTTTGTGTATTATGCATTATTCAGACTCTTTTAGCAAGAAATGCTTGGCAGATTATTGTATTATCAGCTCATGCTGATATTGCAGTGAGTCATATTTTTTCAAGTTCAAGCTCATTATTTACAACAACACCAATTAAAGAGGAATATTTACCTAATAAATCAACAACATAAACAATGGCAACAAGAACAAAATCTAAATAAACTGCAATGCTACATTCAGATGTTTACTCACAACAACAGTAGATTTTGTGGACCTTCTCCAAAAGATTCATTTGAATGTGTCATTGCATTACACTTTCAAATGCATAAATTTGATGCTCTCAATACGATATACCAAAAATATTAATTATCTCAAATTTCTAATTGATGTACTGGAAATGGCCAGAGGGAAAAAGCAACAGTTTAACAGTAAAGTTTACTCTTGTTGGGTATGATGTTTGTAAACAAAAAATTGTCACTGTGAGGTTTACAACATCATAGGAATGAAGGTAGTGTAATAAAACATTTTGCTTATCTAATCTTATACAACTAGTTTGATTATTTTGTCAACATTTGTCACCACAAAGTCTACATCCAAAGCATTTTCCTGTTGGTCCAACCTCCCTAACTCAAGCACTTTGGGTAGACCTACAATAACTGTGTAAGAATGTAAAGCATGTACTCAAGTACATTGTCATCATCATCAATATTTCAACATACCTTCACTTTCTGTGTCCTGAATTAAAAACTCCAATACATAAAAAATATTTTTTTAGAAGTATTTTGAGAAATCAATGCTGCATCATCATCTACTGCTGTATGCCATTGTAACTTCTATCAGATATTGCTTCCGATTCTAATTCACCACTACTTATCATTTTGTGCTGAACTTTAGCTTTGATCTCACTGATAGGTTGATTAGGTTTAGGTCTTATAGCAGTTATATGCATGAAAGTTAGCTGTACTTGGCAATTAATAATGTATCAAATAAAATTAGGATTGATAATACTTTAATAATTGGATTAATTTTTTTCACGAGTATTATACTCTTATGTCTAATCATCAGTAATTGTAATAATGAAAAGAAAAGAGTATTAAACTTGTTGATGTTTATGCATCTATTCTCCAACAAATTACATCATGTATTTTAAAATTTGCATACACAACAATGTTTTTTAATTACACATGCTTTCAGAATCAGAATAAATGTTTTTTGACATACAACGACAAAATCATCGAATTTAACTTATGCTTCAGAATACACTTAATGTTGCGCGAAGGAAAGCTGTGCTTCTGTTCATGGTAACTATTAATTCCTGTCCTGTATCTTCTTAATGAAACCCACAATATCTTCAATCGCATGTGCCATCTCGGATCCGTATACCACCCAGACTCAAGGCTGCTGGAAATTCTATTAATACCTATTGCATCACCAGCAACTTTTAAGTGAGTATTGTTCTGACTGTGATCCTGATCAATAGCAGAGAAAACACATCTCAAGATTTTTTTCACTGTATAGTTTCCCTTCATGAACTCAGCATACTTAGCAGGATGACACTTCTGCAGTGAAGTCATGTCACATCAGTAGAATTGTATCCGGAGTAGTAATGAGTGAGTGTGGTCCAAAACAAAGAGTTAGTTAACATTACTGAGCTAGCAGGATTTAGCAGTGGTGAGCTAGAAGGATCTAGCAGTGGTGAGCTAGAAGGATCTAGCAGTGGTGAGCTAGAAGGATCTAGCAGTGGTGAGCTAGAAGGATCTAGCAGTGGTGAGCTAGCAGGATCTAGCAGTGGTGAGCTAGCAGGATCTAGCAGTGGTGAGCTAGCAGGATCTAGCAGTGGTGAGCTAGCAGGATCTAGCAGTGGTGAGCTAGCAGGATCTAGCAGTGGTGAGTTAGCAGGATCTAGCAGTGGTGAGCTAGCAGGATCTAGCAGTGGTGAGCTAGCAGGATCTAGCAGTGGTGAGCTAGCAGGATCTAACAGTGGTGAGCTAGCAGGATCTAGCAGTGGTGAGATAGCAGGATCTAGCAGTGGTGAGCTAGCAGGATCTAGCAGTGGTGAGCTAGCAGGATCTAGCAGTGGTGAGCTAGCAGGATCTAGCAGTGGTGAGTTAGCAGGATCTAGCAGTGGTGAGCTAGCAGGATCTAGCAGTGGTGAGCTAGCAGGATCTAGCAGTGGTGAGCTAGCAGGATCTAGCAGTGGTGAGCTAGCAGGATCCAGCAGTGGTGAGCTAGCAGGATCTAGCAGTGGTGAGCTAGCAAGAGTTTTAACCATGATACTTATTCAATGAGCTCAATTCTAGATTATTTAGTAATAAATTTATAAATATTTTACAAAAATAATGAAAAATGATCTAGACAATATATCATATGCTATTATATTTGGTGAAAATAATAAAAACTATATTATTATGTCTGTAAAAAGTATTATGTTGGCTGTATAATGTGTTAATAAAAAAAGTCAAGTGCAGTACTTAGTTCGTAATGCAGTTGCAATGTTAGGATAACCCACCATTGGACTCTCCAAAGCATCAGCTAGATTACTCCAGTTTCTGTTTTTTCCATTCGTTAACCACTCATTCAACATGTCCAGGCAACTTGGCTCAACTTTATAGTGACGATGAGTTTCAATAGAGTTGAGTGTAGTTAATGTCAGACCCAGTTTGAGGCCGATGTTCTTCCATTGCACTCTGGCTTCATAGAGCTCTTCATAGACTTTGCCAATGTCCTTTGCACCTAAAGGTGAAAAGACAACATAAATAGGTCATAGAGTATTGAATATTTAAAAATGCCTTACACACCACTATTAATAGCAGCAATGCAGTAATAAAGTATGCACTTAATAGTATACTTTCCACTGAACACTTGCAAGTTGTAAAGCGAAATGAAAATAATATTCTAAATAAGAAGTACTCTACTAAATTCTGGCTCCTTAGCTTGCACAAATGTAAAAAGTCTTAGCAATTCAGCTACTATATCATAAGCATTATCTATTAAGCCGTGTACATCATGGGCCTACATAGGCAGGGTAACTCCTTGGCCTAACATCATAAATTTAAAGCATGCTATTGGTAAGTCCATATTATTTCATTTAATAAATATTTGTGCTGTTACATAGTGATTAAAACCATTTCTCTGAATAAACTATATACATAATTATGGCAATTAAATATGACCAAAAACTATTAGAAAATTTTATATACAGTATAAGCACTTGATTCACTGGCCATCAAATTCTTTAAACCCATCTTGACCACTTTCACAGCTAACATAAGTTAGCTTTCAATCTTCAACTACTCTGAGGAAATAATTGTGCAAGTACAACAAACAAAACCAGAAAGAAGGGAGGGTACAGTAACATATCTTGTTGTATGACAATAATTCTGTCTAGTTAGTGAAACTGGTAAGAATATAGAAAAAAAGTGAAATAGCTCAAGTATCCAGTTTAAACAAATTGATGACAACAATTTCTATACATCTTAAAAATTCCCATAAAGTAATTGGAGTGAACCCAAAGGTTTTTAAGGTAAAAACATATTCTAAAATATTCTCAGGAAGATAATAGTAGCCTGTAATAATACACAGCTGTAATATAATATCTAATCTAGATAAGGCCTCGAGTTCAACTCAAGCTGAATTCCATTCCCATGAATCACTCAATATCACCAGCTAATTGAATTTTTTGTTTATGTTTATAGATAAATTGTATTTATCTCAAAGCTGACGATGACGCACAAGTCGTAATGTATTATGTTATAGTTATAATTTGTTATGCTAATAAGCTAGTTATTAAATGTATATAAGGGTACACTTGTGTGTCAGTAATGAAGACCAACGACTGACAATGGTGTGTGTATTCATGAATAATTCTAGAGTCAGTAAAGTATCATAATTATCTGAAAGGGAAAAAGCAACAGAAAGGAAAAAAAAGGAAAAGAAATAGAGTACCATGTGGGACTCGAACTTTCGACTGACTTCGTATGGCACAGTTTGGAGAGATCGACAAACGAAGAGAAGGAAATTCATGACTTGAGAGAAATGAAAAAACTCGGGATAGCTCAGGAAGAAAGGGATCAGCAGAGGAAGACTAGTAAATTAGATAAATGTAACAGTGAAAGTTTACAACTGTTAAACCTGAATAAAGGAAGCTAGGTCAGATTAATTCTTTTCTTTCAGTTAAGTTGTACAAATATAGCTACAATTGAAATTAATTTTTGTCTCTTCATAAAATGGTGGTAAATTGTACAACTATAGAAACAAGGACCTTACTGCAGATACACAATTGGATAAGCTCTTCTTGCTACTGTGCTTAGTCTAACCAACATTATTATGAGCAAATAAGGTTGATTGACTCACGTGTGTTGTTGTGATGAAAGATTTCCTGCATTTCTTCACGAGTCCTAAAAGTTAAATAGTCCAAACATTATGTCTAATTAAGTACTAGTCAATTTAATTTTGTATTAATAACTTCGTATCAACACATGATATGCTGTTATTCACAACTTAAGCCTACACTTAGCTTCAACTTTTACTTTCAGTTATAAGTTTACCTAATCACATCCAAATGCTGTTTCTTTTGAACTATATATGCAGTAAATATGACTGATACATCTCATAACTGTGCGGTAAAAGTTGCAACAACATATCATTAAAACATTGAAGCAATGTAAGGGGACTACATCCTGCACTAAACTTTTTAACTCACTCAGTATTTTCAAGAATAGTTTCAGGTTCTCTGATCAAATAATCTATGAAAAAGTATCAATTATATTCGCCAAAATTCTAATATAGAAAATGACTCACATTTCTTGCAGCCAATCATAGCAAGTAGTAGTGTTACAATAGAAGTTATTATTACTGCCAGACTTGTAGGAGGTATTATAGTAAGAAGTAATAATGATTGGTCAGAGCCATTTGAGTTAGTAGTACTATCTGAAACATAAGGCAGAAGCAAATGGAAAGAAATGCAAGATAATAGAATAATCTACGATAAGTTATTTAACAAAATAAGTTCATCTCAATCTTAGTATTATAATGGTCAAAGAGTAAATTTAATACTGTCCTTGGATGGATATTGTTAATATAAGTTTTGTCAGTACGTAGTGTTAAATCTTTAGTATATCATACCCAGATGTCAAATAAGAATGAACCAACATCAAATGCTGACTTAATAAATATTAATTTACCATTAATTGAAGAGTGAGTAAATCTTCCACTGGTGACATCTGTTGCTAGGCACTTGGTCACATTTTGAAGAGACACTCTTATGCCAATGTCTCTGCTTGAGATGTCAGTTTGACTTGAAGCATGGTAAACAATAATGCTGCTATAACTAGTGACATCATTGACTTCTACTCGACTTCCTTGAGAGTTGTTTCTGGCTATGTGGTCTGAGATGTTAGAAAGTCCTTCCAGCACATAGTTGCACCCACTTACTGAAGAGTTGGTGAAAAATATACAGCGGATAAAAAAGGATTCCTCATCTGTACATACTTCAACACCTTGGACTTCACTGGTCACTGTATGGATAGATAAGAGTAAACTAGCAATATCAGCATTTCTGAGTAGTAACATAATATTATGCTTAATCTTACAATTCTGATCTTACTCTGATTGTGCAAACTTCAAATATTCAATGCATAATATAGGACTAAACAGAATATTGTTTCAGTACAACTATTACTCTAAATATATTTCATTCTATACATATGATTTTCTGTTGTAGCTATCGCTTGTTATATATTTCAAGCTTGATTTTTTAAGCACATTATTAAACTATCACAGAAAACAATATGCACATTTACATATTCTCTATGTCATTAAAAAAAAGATAAAAAAAGGCTTATTTGGCAATGATAAACGAATGAACACATGTCATCTCATATATTAAAGGCATATGTATTAAATTTAATTTTTCATTCCAGTTCTGTACTGTTGATCCCCAAAAACTAGTTAAAATGTTTGAAAGTTTCAGACACTACTAATTCACTGACTAGTTTTAATATACTCTTTCAGTGAGCTCAATGAAATGAATATTCAGAATCCTTTGCATATTAGGGTATCAAAAGTGTGTTGGCTGTGTCAGGTCTTGTGCCTCAGAATTGATATTACTTATACTAATGGATATTATTCATTGTCAGATAATTATTACATAAAAAGACAAAACAATGATCAGTATGAATAACAACACCAATTAGAGCTTCCTCCATGTATATCATAATGGTACACTTTCAGAATCAGTAATGATGTTGACCGAAATACTGTGTGTGTATTCATGAATAATTCGTGAGATTGTCCAAGTTGGCAAAGCATTGTCAGTGTTTGAGGGAAAAAATGGTAGAAATGAGGCAGTACGCACACTAACCAGTCACCCATCAGGACCTAACAGCTTAGTTTGGCTTGAAGTGCCTTATTAACCTAAAGTATCCTATGAAAATTGAACACTGGGTCGCTGAGTGGGAAAGAGTTTACACATAACCATATGATGGGTATAAGATAATCAGAGAAGCAGTAGATGCAAAGGTCAATAAAATTAGAGACAAGTCAGAAAATGCTGACTGATGTAACTTACTTCAATGAAAAAATGAAAGAAAATACATAGGACAGAGGGGGAGCAGGAGAGGTAGACATTGGAGAGAAGGGCATCCATGAGTTGAAAAGAGGAATATGAAAAAAAGGGCCAGGATGTCTGAGGAAAAAAAAAAAAAAAGAACAGGAGAGGGAAATCATGGATAATTGTTTGGGAACACTCACCAACTCTCTGTGGTGTTGTTAGTTGTTCTCCATTAGACTCAACATACAACAAATAGACCCGGTCTTCAGTTAACTGCTCTTGAGTCTCTTGCAATGCATTTTGTCTCCATACTCTATCTGTACCAGTTGTATTTTCCAGTACTACATCAAATACAGCCTCACTGTACTCAGGGCAGACTTCAGGAACCTACTCAGAAACAATCAAATAATACAAATGCAGTAGAAGTAGTTGGTCAATTAACATACCTGGATAGCCACTGATACATACAGTCTATTGGCAGTCTTAGAGAGTGCATGTGTTAGAGACAAAGGTAAGAAAGATGGCAGATAAGGGGGTATCCACATGGTTACTTGGCTTCTGTCGCTCTCTCCAGCATTATTAGTTGCCATCACCCACAAGTAGAACACATCACAGAAGGAATGAGACACATTTATTAGAGCTGTAGTATTCCTCAGACCTGAATAAGAGACAATACTTTGTTGTCTAGTATGTGAGTTATTCTTGACAACTGTCATTGAAAATGTAGACTCTACAGGGAGTGTGGAAGAGACATTCCAAACTACTTGAAGTTGGCCATTTCTAAAGTTAGATATGGTTAGATCAGTAGGAAGAGGAGGAGGAGGACTGAACAATATCATGATCTGTGTCACTTAAATAAAATAAAAAAGATAGTCAATCAATAGTATAAAGATTTATGCGATAGTAGGTTAGTACTGCCATTTATGATGAAAGAGATGTCACCCTCTAAACAGTGGTGTCACTTATA
>WLWD01003818.1_pt1 | contig 43105 bp, 27 predicted proteins | sample 6712731 | NCBI WGS metagenome assembly WLWD01 (sample SAMN12718690, study PRJNA576275) | sponge metagenome | isolation source: marine sponge | host: Mycale hentscheli | place: New Zealand: South Island, Marlborough, Capsize Point | collected 2014-11-01 | reverse complement strand
GGGTCGTACGATTCGGTAAAGGGTCTGGCTACGCCGGACTACACCACCCTTTGGTGCTCATTATTTTTGTAACTGGACACGCCCACCAACAACTTCAGGCATCCTAAGTAAGGCGTCGCGATAAGTAAACGATGAAAAGATCACTGCCATCATCAAGTACAGTAAGTGGCGACGTACAGCCAGCCAAGAAGCCTAAATTAGCCAGAGGATCAGGCCACTGGAGTATGAAGCTATTAGAAGCTATGGAAGACCCAGAAAAAATCGTCCAATCTGATGAAGTTACTGTAACCATTAAAGATGGCTACCCGAAAGCAAGACATCACTTCCTAGTGCTCTGTAAAGCAAATATACCCCATCTACGGGCGCTGAACAGGTCTCACGTGAGCTTGCTGACTAAAATGCTAGACAATGGGAAAATTGTTGCTAATGATGTAAGGCAGAAGTATGGAAGTGAAGAGAAGTCATCATTTAGATATGGCTATCATGCGTCTCCAAGCATGTCTAGACTGCATATGCATGTGATCAGTCAGGACTTTGATTCTCCATGTCTGAAAAACAAGAAACACTGGAACTCTTTCACCACAGATTTTTTCATTGATGCCGATAAAGTAATTGAGATTTTGAAGGAAGCGGGGCGTGTGGATTTAGACATGAAGGGAGTCTATGAGCCCATGCTGAAGCTACCATTAAAATGTCACATCTGTCACAGCCTTTTCCCAAACCTACCTAAACTTAAAGACCATGTCAAGAGTCACTTCTAATAAATCATTTTCATCTTCAAAATTCACGCCACCACTGTTATTCATCCTGTTACATTCCTTTTGCGCTTGTTCAAATTATAAGTTTAAAAGTTTAAAATGGATTTGAAAGTTGGTGTGATCTTGTGAAAAGTTGTTGGTTTATTCTGTGCTAGATATCTTCATAATGTTAACTTGTTAGGTACATCTAACAAACACCGTTTCCTTCCAAAATTCTATTAATACTGTTTGGGGCATGCCTTTGAGAAAAAAAAAGCACAATGATGTGAATACATGTGCTATAAATTCTTGCATTAGTAAATAAATGATATTTTCATCTTCAAAATTCACGCCACCTGTTATTCATCCTGTTACATTCCTTTTGCGCTTGTTCTAATTTAATCTGTTTAAAGTTTAAGTCACTGCATGAATACTTGTGGATACATATCAGTGAATGTAAAAGAGCTAGAGGAAGTAATGAAGCTTCACAGAGGGATGCTAAGAGTGTGCTGTCATGATAAAATGCCATAGAGTCATAGAAAAGTCAACCTAAAGTTAAGCAATCCATGTATGATATTTCAGCACTAAAGAGGTCGAATTCTCGGATGTAACAGTTTGTATTACAACAACACACCGTCCTGGTTAAACGACCTTTAAAGGAGGCAAAGGGTCAGCGGATACAAAAAAAAACAAAACAAACTCACATTTATTGTTAGGTAAAGGTCGTGTCGCCATTCTGTTGTTGGTTCGTTTTGCATCCTACGGGACGACCCCTTCCATACAGACCGAGAGTGGTCACTGTAGTAGAAAGTGAAGAATGGCAGTTGTATCAAACAAAAGGTAATAATTCCAGTATTATTATCCTTAAAGATGATTTAGTGTTATCCAATAGAGGTGAGCAGGATGTGTCCAAGCAAAGGAGAGGAGTTTGTGAATTAATAAATACTTTGGAAGGCAACCCTAACAAAGGCAAGTCTTATGGTTAATTGAACAGAGCATGGCAAATTCATTCAAACTACCCCTTCTGTATATATACTCCAATCCTTATTTACTTTTACTTTGAATTATTTAACGAAAGTTTCAAAGCCAACATGGCTGATAAAATATACTAGAGTTTTTCTTTGTGAATAGTTTTTGCATTTGACATATATACATACATAGCTACACATAACCTGGACTTCAATTAACATTGGTAATTTTGAATTCTTCTCCGTACTCTGCACAATTCAGTTTCTTTGATGGCGGGTGAATTAATTCCAAGCCTTTCGTTATGATTTCAATTAACAAATGTTACCGTGACTTTTATTTTTTGCTTGAATGCATTGTGCATACTTATTGTTATGTTTGTGCTGAGCTTATTCAGAGTACTTCTAGGAATCTGTGTATTTGTATCAGACGATGCCAGGAGAGAATTTGCAAGACTTGCCCATAATTATTTTAGAAATTGAATGAAAAAAAATAAAAATAATAATAGTAAGTGCATACACAGCATTATATAATATATGCTATTGTTGCAGGTGATGACTGGGAGGGATTATCTGACCTCATTTACAAGATGGTGAAGGAACATCCACCTGTCCTCCTGGCAGCTAGAAATACACACACCATCAATGGGATCTTCACTCAGTGCCCAACTAAAGAACATGGTAAGGTGTGGCCATTAGGCCAGCTCTCAGTGTGCATACCATTGTAACTGGATGGCTTGTAGTTGAGTTTCAAGCCTAGCTTTCAGACTGCAATATACAGAAGGATTTTTCAGACTGACTCAGGGCACTGGGAATAGTCTAATGTAAAAAAAATATATACAAATATAAGGACATGAAATGACTAAGGGACTTATAGGTAAAGGGTTGATGCATGAGAAGTTGTTGTTGGATGAAACATGATAAAACGACGTCTACCGAGTAGCTAATTAAATATTCATGTTCCGTCCTAGTTTTGTGGTTGGGGTTTTCCTGGTACAGTGTAGGGGAAAATATCACAATATATCTTATTGACTGATGGTACGCCAAGACTGCCTTACACACATACATACCTCTAACTCTCTGTGTTTTGTATGTATGTATATGTAGATTTCTTGCTGTGGATAGTTGGTAGTCTCCTGAGAGTGCTGTCTCAGACGAATGTTAGCTCTCTACGTGGGAAACTCACAGACACCTTGAAAGAAATCTTTCTGGTATAACAAATACATAGTACTGTACATATGTGTGGAAACCCTTTACCAGAATATGTAGTACTGTATGTGTGAGGAAAACCCTTTACCAGAATACACAGTACAGTATGTGTGAGGAAACCCTTTACCAGTGTGTCAAGTTTCATTTTAATGTAGTATTTCGATGGAGTGAGATGTGTTAGGAACAGCAATAGATATTTATTGTACATAAAGACCTTCATTGTATACTTTTACTTTTATTTACCCACACACGATTGTTGTCCAGTGACATCGTCAGTTGTCCAGTGACATCGTTAGTTGTCCCATGGGACTGTAGAGAAATTCCGTGGTATGTCCCATTAAAATTTTGGAATGTTATTTAATTTGAAACTTACATGGCAGGAAATCCCTCCTTGTGGTTACTATAGCCTTTTGTATTTGTAATCACATGACTGATGCAGCAACAATGAAACTCCTCCCCCTCCCTTCATAGCATCCTTGATGCGCAGAGGGCTACATCCTACTTTCTGTCCCTGATACATGCTATAGCTACTATGAGTGAATTACAAATATGATTATGGTCACACCCTTTAGTGGATTAAGCCTCCTAGGAACACCCATGGACTATAGACGGTAAAGCCGGGCATTGATTGAGTGAGTAATGCCAGAGAGATGTGTTAGAGCATCCATATTTTGAAATAATAAATATTTTTTAAGCAAACTAGCACTCATTTATTTTGTGCATGTTCACACTTATGTATGTATCTCAGTTTGCGTGTGCAGTCTTTATCATTGTGAGTGGCTGAACCAAGCAAGTTCTTGCAAGATGTTTATGTGGATGTAATTGTTGTGTAGTTGGCGAAGGTTAGAGACCACGTACTGTTCCTTTATTTACTCCAAGAACTAGTGAAGATGTTGTCAGGTAAACAAGATTTTTATAAAGAGGTTTTGTATCAAGTGGGAGAAATTAATGTGGCCCATAACGAAAGCTAAGATTGTTTTTTTCCCCACATGCTTGAAATACGTAAATTTCATCTAATGTCACACTGTTCTCCGTTCTATTGACGTATTACAATTCCATTGCTGTTTTTCATAGACTTGTCTGAAATATGTTATTTGCAAGTCTCCCAAGAGCAAGAAGAAAGAATTCATTTTCCACTGGTTTTGTCTCATTTTCAGCATTCGTGGAATGTCAAACACACTTCCAAGCTTCATGATTATGTGAGAGGAATTCTAAACATAAATATCTTTCATCTTCTATTCCAGTCACCTACCGTATGTAGTAATGTAAATTAGGTTATCATTCTGTTGTTTGTTCTTAAAGGTTGAAGAAGGCACAGATTATGAGCCTTGGTGTGCAGAGCTCCACAGTCACCATCAGCTCAATATTACGCTCTCTTGTGCTCTGTAAGCTGGTTAATTGCATACGTGACAGCGTGTAGGAAAATTGGGTACAACATGGCGCACGTAAATGTTGGGAAAAGATCAATTTACTTTTTTAAAACTATTAAAGAACCTTGTGGATTGAAACGGTTAGGTTGTGTACGCCAGCAACAGTTGAAGTTACGGCTACAAACTGGGAAGGCTCAACATCTGGATGCTGATGAAGGTGTAAGCGCAAAAATATTTTTGGCGGGGCCCGCATTGTTGCCCTATTTTCCTGCGCACGCTCACACACACACACACTCACACACACATACAGTGTATGAACTGTTACAAATGGTATGTTATAATAACATCTCTTGTGGTTAGCTGGAGGTATTGTCTGGACACCCGCTATATGCCTTTTATCTTATATGTAAATATTTTTACTTTGACATATTTTCCAGTTATGCTGAAGTTGGTATAGCAAAAATACTGTGCAGACAATATTAAGGTTTATTCTCAGCGGTACGGAAGTAGTGCCTCTTGTTTAACAGTACAAAATTCAGTTATCCCAACCCACATTTTAACAGTGTGAATATATATAGACAGTGTGTGTTAAGTTGGTGGAAGGAATAAATTCAAGTCTTCATAGTGTGATGTGTCACTCATGGTTGCATACTTGATGATGTCAGACAATGTCCTTCATGCAGGAGTTTGGTGCTGGTCTTCCCCAGTGATATTTGTCAGTTTTGTAAAGATGAAGTCACTTCTCTCTGCCATGCCATGGGGAACTGTTTGGAGTATTCTTGTCTGGATGTAAAACAGGTACAGTTGAAGTTAATTAAACATAAAAATAATTACATTTAGAACCACACCTCCAGTGTAATAATAGTGGTAATCCTGATTATTTACATCATTTCTAATTTTCTATGCACAAGGGAAAGGCATTTTATTTTGTGACTGTTTTTTGAGAAATTTGTGAAATTTGTGAAGGACATTGAATTTTTTTTCCTGTGTTGAACACAGTATGGATCATCACTGCTACATATGCTATTCAATAGAGCTACAAGTGAAGTAGGAATGCTTGGAGTAACTTTGCCAAGTGTATTTTGACCTTAAAAGTAAAAGTAATTGTGTGGAGATGGAAGCTCTGTCTACAAAATTTCAGTCTGAGTTGATGGCAATTAATTTTTTTGTATGACTGCCGCTATAGGTGAGGGCGTGGCATTGCTGAGGTGGTTCAGCTAATGAGCAGGAGCTGTCGAAGCCCAGGGACCCTTGCAGTGTTCATTAGCAGTGTGTTAGTCAGGCTGAGAATTGGCTGTGAGCAGGAGATGCAGAATTCCTGGGACTCTAGCTGACTTTGTTTGTGTGTGATTCATCTGTCACTCTAAGGTACCTTGCTAGAGAACCTTCTGCTCACTTGGCACCTACTGTTCCTCTACTGGATGCAGTCTATCCCGCCAGTTAGAAAATCCCGAACAGAAGCCATTAGGTAATGGGCGTGGCTAAAGTTTAGGTACAATTTATGGCGAGCGCAGGGCCAATTCTGATGTAAATATTAGTCTTCAATATAATAATAGAAAATGAATGGGAATGGCACAGTTCTCATACTTCTACCAAACAAATCCACTTGTTTTTGTGGATAGTGATCCGACAAGCTTGTCCGAAAACAACAAGTGACAGGTAACAACAAACATCAAACAACAAGTTACAGGTAACAACAAACAACAAACAACAAGTGACAGGTAACAACAAACATCAAACAACAAGTGACAGGTAACAACAAACAACAAACAACAAGTGACAGGTAACAACAAACATCAAACAACAAGTGACAGGTAACAACAAACAACAAACAACAAGTGACAGGTAACAACAAACATCAAACAACAAGTGACAGGTAACAACAAACATCAAACAACAAGTGACAGGTAACAACAAACATCAAACAACAAGTGACAGGTAACAACAAACATCAAACAACAAGTGACTGAGTAAGTGTTGCTATTAGGATTTCAGTTGCAGCATCACTCCACATAGCATGCAAATATTAGGGGGAAAGCTGAGAAGTGGAGGAATGTCACGCACACGTGTGGAGGAATGTCACGCACACGTGTGGAGGAATGTCACGCACACACGTGTGGAGGAATATCACGCACACACGTGTGGAGGAATGTCACGCACACACGTGTGGAGGAATGTCACGCACACACGTGTGGAGGAATGTCACGCACACACGTGTGGAGGAATGTCACGCACACACGTGTGGAGGAATGTCACGCACACACGTGTGGAGGAATGTCACACGCACACGTGTGAATAAACAAACAAGGACACTCATTTCTTTAAATGAAATTCCTTTCACATTGGGCGGCTAATTGGGCTCATTACAGTGAGCTCTCAGCACCACATGTCTACTGAGGATAGATGACTGATGAGGTCTCACACGATAGTAATAAGCAATTCATGCTAACTTCACTTTCATTAATGGAACAACCAAAAACAACAACAACAACAACAACAACACTTTTCTACTCTGCCGTTCCATATTTGCTGCTGTTTAAGTTTTTTTCCAGTACCATCAAGCAACATAGACTTGTAAAGTAGATGTGGTGCGGTGGTTGCTACATAAAAAAGGACACTCACTGGACAGCTTTAACTCATATTTAAACTATTTACTTTAATTCAATGTTGAAGCTAAAGAAATGGCACACAAATAGGATCACACTTATTCCCAGATTTATCAGAACAGTGAAGCCAGCTAGATACTTCATATTATGTGATGTTTTTTATATTTGTGTGTAATGTGTACATATGCAAGAATGGCACAAAGTAAATGTTTGACTAACAAATGAATATATTAGCTGCCTACTACAGCTGTAAGCATTGCTTTATATACGGTAAGGTTCAAATTTGTGCAGTAATTCCTTTAAAATACCTGTTGTTGTTTAAGTCGAACAGTTGCGGCGAGTGGTTATTATGGTATTGAAACCCCTTTTCCGTATATTACGTAATTAAAAAACTCCACCATTTTTTTATGGACTTGCCAATAGTTAAAATTAGCAGTACTGTAGTTTTGTGTAGCCTAACTCGGGAGGCTCACTCGGGAGGCTCGTTTGTCATTTGTGCTCAAGCACACCACTAGTATGTATGTATGTTATGTGTGTCTATATATATGTATGTATGTATGTAATTGTTGTTGCTGTTGTTATTATCATCATTGAAGGGACCATTTTAGAATTTTCACTTAAAAAGTTTGCTTGAGAATCATGTTGTGTTAATTACCACAAGAAGACCCTTGGCCGACACTTTCATTGGTATTTGCCACCTTTCTTGGTATGTAAGGTGATCTTGAAAAATCGTGAAGTTCACAAATGCTTTTGAGACAATTTATTTTTAGATTAACTCTCATGAAAGTTTTGTTTACTAAGCTATTCTCAACTAATACAGAATATGCTACAGCAAATGGTCCAGTAGTACACACTAAGAAAAAGACAGATATGTCAGTTATTACTGATCAATCTATGTGGAAGTGATTCAGTCATTTCATCATAGTCTGATGTTCTTCTACACATTTTCCTCCATCCAGTGTGTAGGACTTCCTTCAGTTTAGTTGGAAGAATCATATAAAGTAGTACTGCAAGTCCATATAAAGGTGGTATAAAACTTAATACTTTAGAAAAACAATACACACAATTCCTCCATTCTTGACTGGCAAGGTAGGACTGTTGCATGACATAATTCAAACTGATGTACCATAGTGTGGCCACAATGAATAAACTAGTGCAAGTAATGTTGTGGTGGTGATTCTTGTAGGGCCTGCAGATCACCACTAGCATACTGAAGGCTAGCAGGACGTACGACATAAATTGAGTATAATCATTGAAGTAAAAAGTAGAGAGAACTACTTCATTAACAACTTCGAGCAGTAAGAAGAACGCTGTGAAGTACCTCAGATAAATAGGCTTGTGCTTATAGCTGCCGTGAAAGGCATCCATGAAGACATTTATAGTTTGACTCCTTAGTCTGGTTACGTCCAGTAGCTTCTGGAAGCAGGAACAGGGATAGAAACACATTAGTAAAATGGGAAGGACATTGAATACAGTTATCATTGATACAGCCAGGATGAAATACGGATAATGTTTGCCGCTCAAGTACGGCAGAGTAGGATGATAGTGAACGTAAGCTTGACTTTGTGAGCCATTTTTGAAAAAGTAGTGGACTGGGCTTAGTAGCTGGAATGAGACAGAGAGGACTTTGGAATAGGAAAGTAGCAGAAGAGTTGCAGAACTTTTAGCCAGGCTGCTGTCAATGTTCCAGTCTTTGCGCACTTTATGTAACAAGAAGTTGACAGGTGAATACAGATATCTAACAAGTCCAAACCTGTCATGCAAGCTAAGGAGTGAATAAAAGATAGCAATCACCACCAATGGATACACAGCCACCAGATAGTCTAAAGAGATAATATGTAGAGGAGACAAACTATGACTGATACAGAATGGACTGTATAAGTTTCGGAAAATATCTAAATTCCATAGGTAATAGAGAGAGAACATTATGGATTCGTAGTGACTGTATCTTGTGATGTATATTTGTTTGTACGTACGTTGCAATTGCTGTGTAGAGAGAATCTGGCTGATTATAACGCAAGGCATCATGGCCCCTAAAGTCACCGACGACTGAAATACAATAACTATCAAGAAGAACACTGTCAAAGGCACCAGAACCCCTGCCAAGTATTTGAACCAGTTGATTTTGTTGTCACTGCATGGGATGCAGCCAATGTAGGTAGAGTAGGCTGGTACCCCATAGCCATCTTCACACTGCCCACATAGCAGTCCCTGGCGGTGGAAGTTACTGCAAGTGTCTTGCAGTGTGAAAATGTCTTTGGATTCTTTCTCTTTGACTAATGTTTGCAGGAGGTAGCGATATGAGTAGACGCACGGGCTTACCACAGCTGTGGTGTTGTCCATTAGAGTCAAGCAGAGTCCCCGGTTAGGCTTGGAAATTACTCCATATTCACCACACTCAATAAACCCATGATATGTAGGCCCACATTTACACTGTCCTGATTCCGAGTCGTGTATTTCCCAGATAGAGCAATTATCACTTAGTTTTACAACTTCACTAGTATTGAATATTGTGGCAGAGGCAGCTGTAATAATGAAATACAAATATAACCATACAATAAATTTCATACTTAATTTTGAATTTAACTTTTAGTCTTGTGTTCAATAGCAGGGGGCCATTTTATAGAAATGGACAGGTGCTCAAAATGAAAGTATTTTATATTTGAAGTAGCCTGTTTATTAGACTTAGCAAGTGAAAGCCAACAACTTCTTTGATCCTGATTTTTTTTCTCTCCTCGCAATGTTAGTTATCCCTCGAGTTTGTCATATGTTGAAGTAGTTGAATGTAATTATTGCTACTGGGTAGATTAAAGCATTAAATTTAGTGCAGGAGTTCCAAGGCACTTCATAATAGGCTTAGTCCTCGAGAAATAGCGTTCTTAGTGAACTTGACATCAAAATATAAAAGGTCAAGTATTAGGAGGCCTTGATGACACTTTAAAGTGCTTTTTTTGCCTCGATATTATAGTAATTGTAACTCTATTTGAATTTATCTTCATTAGTTCATGGAATTGACATAAAAACTGTTACAGTCCAACAATCAATAGCTTTTCCTGCCAGTCTATACTCCTCTTAGTTCAGTATAAGCTTGATATGAAAGATAGCATTTTGGCAGAATTTATTTCGACAGGAGACCATGAATGACCATTGACAACCTTTATTCTCTCATCCCTGTAACATTGAACATCTGAATGAAGATCTACAGGTTTTAGTTTTGTACTTTCTTAATCTTACTCTTGTATATGAACTGCTCTCTGAAAAGTAGTTTTCAGTATTGAAGTAGAAACAGGAAAATGCGAGATAATTCCTGTGTGCATTGAGTATCGATCGTGATAATGTAAGTAAAAGGGGTCACACTTGAAACATTGGCTACTGGACATGTTACCTTTAACTTATCGGTTTATTTTGAAGTTTATATTAAGTTTCTTTATTTCAGCACTGGCCATTCAGATGTGAATGCATATCACTTGTATTGTATAGTACTGAAGTAATATTTTGTGGCTTGTTTTTATTTATTTATTATTTTTTATTTTTGTACATGAAGATCAGAATATTTATTAAGATTATGAGTTGATCACTCACTAGGTTTAGTACCAGTATGGCAGTGGGACCAGTTGTTTTAAACTGTTGTTAATGGCAAAGTTTAGGTCATGAGAAATACAGCCCTTTATTTTGATTTACTAGAAAGCATTACGCGTCCTGGCTCGTCTCCTACCTCACATCACTGCAGAGGACAGCAGAGTGGAGCTAGATCATCTAGTGTGGTGCTCTCTCTCTCTCATGACTACAGCTCATGCTTTACAAGACGTAACTGAGCACAAGTAAGCCGAGGGAGGACGTTGTTGTGGGTGGTGTGATAATGTTGGGAATTAGCTAGTGGATGATGATGATGATGATGTTGATGATGATGATGATGATGATGATGATGATGATGATGATGATGATGATGATGATGATGATGATGATGATGATGATGAAGATGATGATGTGTCAATGGTTAGAAAATGGTAACAACAGTCGCCTTGTATTAGAAAAACTTTGTCCCTACGCAATTTAGTCCAATCACTAAACACTTTCATTGGTTACCTCCCGTTACTTGTTGGCTGATGCATACAAATTCAAACCCTACATGTGTGAGAACATGTACTTTGCTCTAAAAGACCTTAAAATTTAAGAAGAGTTTATCACAAAACTGTGTTTAGGATAGCTGTTGTAAATAACGCCCCAATGGTCAAAATTAAATCTTATAGCCCCAATCATAACCCTCATAATTGATGTATGACATGTATATACATATATATAATATATGTATGTATATGTAAGACACAGTTTTGATAATTTATATATAGGGAAGTAGCTATGAGAGACGGATTTTTAAAAGTCAATTTACTACTGATAGAAAACAAGATGTAATACCTTAAGTTAATTTGTTTAGAAAAGATATTTGAATGTATTAAATAATATTGAATATTGTTTAGGTCATTTATTAGCAGTCTGGTAGAAGTTTTGGAAGGTCTCTTTTGGTCCATGGAGGGTCCACCTGTGGCTGTGTTAAGATTCTGGAGTCCACTGCATGATAATTTAATCTCCATCTTGGATTACCAAGTATTTCCAAATATAGCTGCTGACTTTCAAGTAAGTCTGAGGGAACTCTTTTTCAATGGACTTTTTCTTTTTTTTCAAAGATTCTTTTTATCTGTGGAATTTTTTTCTCTGCTAATTTATCACTTCACAATTCCTTTCTCAGCCTTCAATGATAGTAATGAGTGAAAGAAGGAGGTCTGTTGAGAGTGAGACTGTAGCATAGCAGTATCCCTTAACAGTATAAATACAGAACTGCGAGTGTTTGGTTGCCGGCTGGTTGTCGTAGCTCAGTGGCAGAGCGCTTGTGCATTAAGCAGGTGGTCCTGGGGGAAATTCCCGGTGGCGACCAAACATTTAAAAGTTCTGTATTGTTAAAAAAAAAAGCCTTTGAAAGAGAGAGAATACATCTAGTGTATCAATCTTGTAGAGCTAACTTATTGAATAACATGTTTCCTGTGTTCAGACGTGTGTAGGGAAGCTCCTTCTTCAGTGTTCCCGTATGAATATTGGAGACAATGGCGTGCATGATATTTTGGCTCTGTTTGGATTTGCTTTTGATATTCAGGTACTTCAGATTACAGATATTGTACATGTACATGTAGTTGGTGAGTGAGTGACTGGTGCGAGTGAAGCTGGATTAGAGGTAGTTAGTGAATCAGTGAGTACTACATGTACCTGCTGTACTTATTTCATATATTTCATGTACATGGAGGGATTCATGTGATTTTTAACTGGGTGGGGGAAGGAAGGACCGAGAAGTCATGGGTATGAAACTAATTAGAATAGTGATGAGCTACAGCACAAATGGTGATCAAGCTGGTCTGACTGAAATTTGAATTCTAGCGGTTATAATATTTCTTCGTTAGTTGAATTTTTTGTTTAATTTATTGTGCTATACTTTAGCAACACACAACAATTGTACACTCACATATACACTTGATCACTGAATATACCAGCACAAGACTTACGTCGTATTCTCTTCACGACGGCAATTGATTTTCTAGGGGTAAGCAATCAAATTTATGAGACGAGTAAAGATCTCTAAACCGAAGGATGTCGCTTTGAAAGCAGCCTTTCCAAAGTACGCTACGTTGAAAATGCTCTATTGTACCAGAATTCTAATAGATAAAGCATCATATTGTATTGTCTTTGTCACTTGACTATTGGAAAATGGATTTTCAAGTAAGAACAAATCTGTTATGCAAGGCATATAGCTACAACAAACAGCGCATACCAAGGTAACTTACCACCACCACTAATAGAATAGAAAGTGAACTCCGCTAAGTTTGTAAGACCTAACTGTGAACATCTTTCCTCTTCTGTCTCTGTAGCTCTTTGTCTTTATTTTTTCCTGGCATTATTTCGAAGCCTTTTATCCTAAATTTCTTGTGCCCGTGCTAATGTTTACGTTTTTAAGTAGCCTCCGGGGGTGGACACGCATTGACCTATTTGAACTTTGCCATAAATATATATACACACCAAAATCTCAATTGAGACTGTAGTGAGAGTCTCACTTCGCTCGCCCAATGAAAACTTTAATTAACTTTTATAATTGCTATTGAAGGACCAGAACTAGAAAGTGTTGGCTCTGAAGAAGTGTTTGCATTTTAAACAAACTAACAGGCTATAATTTTTCATTACGTTATACTGATCAAAATTTCAGTTGGAGTAAAAAAAAAGGGGGGGGGGGGGGGGGGGAGGAAATTCCCAGGGCTCCCACAGTCTGTGTTCAGGGGGTGTAAATCCCTGAGCAGAGTTGGTTGTAAATTCGAAGGACCAGCCTACAGAGTGGCAGGCACACATGCAAAGAAACCAGGGCTCTAGCTAGAGTAGCCGTAGCTGTCAATAAGTTGGCAGAGATAGGTTCATCATAGAGAATGTAAGATCATAGCAACAGCAACTGAACCGTGACTGAACAAAAACTGAATGAAAAAACATGAGTGAGCAGCATATAGAAGAGAGAACATGTGTTCACTCAGTTCAATGAGCATGCCCAGAGGATAATTCAATGAGCATGCCCAGAGGATATGTGTATGTGGGTGACAACACATAAGAGTTTGTTCCATGCAGCCTGCACAGCAGGTGTGGTCTTGTTAGCGGTTGGAGGGCGTAGTCCCGAACAGTCTGTATGCATGGAACCTATACATGTATACGTATATTTGGTGAGTGTACAAAGTGAGTAAGGAGACTCTCTCAGGGGAAATGCAAACAAAATTATGTGATATTTACTTTTTTTTAATTGTTTTTTATATGGTATATGCGACCCCTTTTTCGCCTGCACGACTAATTACATAAGTTGGTAAAGTATCTTGGATAAAATGAATGCATGTATACCATTCAGTAGTTGTAGGCCTTCAAAAGCGAGCTAGCCTTTGGGGGACCTAAACGCCTGAATTTTGTTTACTTAATAAAAGCATAGTCTACCCAATTATTTCTCTGTGTCCTTGTTGTCGTTGAACAGGAAGTCAAGTTAGAACATTTCAATTTCAAATAACTTCACTTTATTAAGTTAAAATATTTTTTTAATCAATATATGTAGCTAGGCTAGCTTGCTCGCCACTGCTGACTAGTTATTTTTTTATTGGCGAGCGAGCGAGACACTTACAGGGATAGCACAATTGAAAATCGGAGATGTTTGTTTGTTTTTATGTTTGGACGTACGTATATCATTTTGTACTTTGACCCTCTCATATTTTCGAGTTAGCTCAGTGTTCGACTCCGTCCCAAACATCACTAAACAGTATCCTCTGGTTTATCGATCATTACCCATATTTGTGTGTATATGTGTGTGTGTAGCCCTTGGTTCCCTGTCTAGTTGTTATTACTTCCGCGTCTATTTCTCAGGTTAGTTGTACGTATTTGTTCCGTGGAAGTTTAAATTTTTTTTGTACTTCAGCCAATTGTTCAAGATGAGACAAGGTAAGTAATGGAAGAAGTATAGTGTTCTAGAATAAGAATAGTAGTAATTTTTTATAATTGTGATTTTTAAAGGGGAAGTAGCGATGGCAAAGGCTCCCTACAGAAAGGAATGATTAATAGAATGTAAGTGTGGAGGGTTAATGGTAACTAGGAAAGTGATTGCTATGATATTCATTTACTTTTGTATTTTATTAGTAAACACATCCACCGCCCTGAGTTGGTATTCCTTTATGCAGGCTGCAGCTTGAAATGAACCCATTGCCTTTTTCTTAATATTATGTTAGTTCGTTATCTCGAAATATAATGATAGTGTACACTTAATAGTACAAACTGATATGGTTAAATGGTCTTTCATATACATGCATATATATATATGTAAATTGCTCTAGCTAGCTAATTTTCTCATATTGTGGTGGTTCCAATAATGTTCAATACCCTGTCCAATTATGTATTTGGTACTTGATACTATCATGCAGCACATACCCCACCCAAATTTCTAATTATATCAGTGTACTACTTTTTGGCTATTACAATTATTGGCTTTTATCAAAATTGTTATATCTCCAAATCTATTGCACATTATCATATGATATCTTTATACATGTTTCTGAGCCTTCCCTTGATATCTTTGTATGTCCTAGCCTTCTTTGTCACTTTGTGAAGCTGTAATCAGTGATGTCTTTCTGCAGATTCCCCACACTTCCTGATCACATTCTGAAGTTGATTGATAGATCTTGTCTGTGTTGTACTGAACTGATTGATGTGTGCAACCCTGCTAAGCATGATAAAAGCAAGACTGAAATTGAAAAGGTTAACGGATGTTTTTGTATTATAGTTTTGACGTTTGGTTCGACATTTATATACAATTGACATCTTCCATTTTGTATGTAATAATTCTAGTTTCATTATGTCCAAGAAACCATATACATACATACTTATTCTTATTTAACCTTTTACTATACATGCGTGTACACATTTTTATTAGCAATGCCAATATCAGTTTAGAATTAGGACGATGATTAGCAACTTCATTGAGTTATGAACTCTAAAGGATTTATTTTGATTATGTAATTCACTTATTGTAATTGTGATTTTTGATTTTCAGCAAATTTTCAAGGGATAGAGAAGCCCCTAATTTTTTCTTTTTGAAATCTTTCTTGGCTTGCTAAATCTTGATAAAAATACATTTGCAATAATATCATTATTACTATTCTGCATGAGCCAAAGTGTATTATAAGCACAGAATTAGTTTGACTTAATGCAGTACAGTTTAGAGTAAGCAAATATAAATTGTCTTGATATAGATTTGACACAACTTGTAACTTAGCTAAATATTACATTTTTTTTGTAGATGTTATGCTGTGCAGAAGGTATAAGAGCAGGTCTGGAAGTGTATGCTAGAATGACAGTGGATCTAGGAGAGCATTTCTCATATTCTTGGTGGAATTCTGAGCAGTTCAAACTATTTTGTACTAGTTGGGAGAAATGCTTTTATGATGTGACAGCTACTAATTTTGGAGCCGTCGAATCACAGAAAAAGTTATATTTTAACAAGGTACTATGTTGTATAGTAAGACTTTTCATTTTATAAATTTGTTGTTGTTTTTTGTTAGATGTTTGTGACAGTGATGGACTCAGTAGGTGCTTTGGGCACTTGTATGTCAAGTACGACACAATGGGATTGTTACTGCCACATTATTACAATTGGTTTAATTATCACAGGTGGAATACATATGAACTCCTCTCTAGTGGATCGGTGCCTATGGATAGTTCTGTTACCATGGCAGGTAAAACTTAGATGTGTATTAGTATGGGGGTTACACTCATCCTGTCATTTACTCTTTTAATCAGTCATTGATTTGTTCATGCATGTACATAGTAGTCATCTTAAGTAATGTCAGTCTGTTTAGAATGGGATCTATTAAGCAAGCTGAGTGAGTAAGACATTATTAGCAGTGCTCAGTTGAAAAAAGAATAATGTTATTATATGGATTTCTGTTATATGGTTTTTTAAATTTATTTTATTGTCAAGGTCTGCACCTACTTTTTTTTTTTTTTTTAAATATACAGCTTTTCAGGCTAACCTGAGTTTGTTATGATAGTAAGGCAGTAAATAAGCCTCATTAGTAAATTCCTGTTTTTCTTTGATCCAGTTGGTGTATTTCATGCTGCTGGAGTAGTAGGTATATCTAATGACATACAGTATTCCTCAGTAACTAGTGATGTGCTTCAACACAAGTGGTGAGCGAGCTGGTTTGACTGAAATTTAAATTTGAATGCTAACCACTAATTCAGCGAAGCGAGTGAAGCGAGCGGAGCTGACTCTCTAATGAGTTCGCGATATATATATATATATATTTAGGTCTAGAAATTGTTTTTGTTCTTGCGTGGGCGTACGTGTGTACCTTTTCTCCTACGCGCTTGCGCGGGCCGGTTAACCTTCTTAGCAACATTTTGTTTTGTTTACCCGCCGTACGAAGTAGCGATGCCCAGTGAAACAAATTCTGCGAAAGAGAGACAAAACGTTAGAAACGCTCTGTCAAGAGCTTTGAGGGCGTTAGAAACTCCTGAAGAAAAATTAGTAAGGAGAGAGATATGAAATGAAAAAGACAGGGCAAGGAGGAGGAGAGCTAAAACGAAACAGAAACAGGTAGCAAAGTAAAGAATCTTTCTTTTGGAAAAGCCATTAAATGTTCCTAATTTATTTATTAGACTATTCCTGAGGATTACGGTACCAGGAGCCTTCATCATAGAAAAAAGCTACCACTATTGTTTTCTCACTTTGACAGTATTTTGTAGCCACGCCAAGCATGCATGGAATAGCTGCAATTACAGGGAACATGCATCGCTCGCTTCGCTATTTTGTGCTATTAGAGCGCATCACTAGTAATATTTATTGATTAGTTAATTTTTAAAGATTTATTAGTGCTATTCTTTAGCAACACACAACATTTTTACACTTACATACACACTGTTCACTGACACAAGCACAAGACTTACATTGTACACTGACACAAGCACAAGACTTACACTGTACACTGACACAAGCACAAGACTTACACTGTTCACTGACACAAGCACAAGACTTACATTGTATGATCTTCGTGACTTGACAGTTGGACTAAGGATTTTCAAGGGGTATGCAATTATATTTTGTCAAATGATTGGGTAAGGATCACTAAACCAAAGGATTCTGTTTCTAGCCGCCTTTCCAAAGTTGACTCTGTTGAAAATGCTCTATTGTACCAGAGCTAGTAAATACCGCTTTCTCTAAGTGATTTGACTATTGGACAATGAATTTTCAATTAAGTACAATTCTGTTACATAAGGTATATAGCTAGTATGACAGCGCATTAACAAGATAACTTATCACTGCCAAATAGAATAGAACTCCGCAATCTAACTGCGGACGCTCTCTTCTTTCTCTTAGCTCTTTCCTGTTTTTTGTTTTGTTTTGTTTTCTTGGTGTTATTTCGAAGTCTTTTCTTTTCTCCTAAAAAATTTCTTGCGCCCGTGCTGATGTTTACATTTTTAAGTAGCCTCCGGGAGTGGACACGCATTGACCTCTTTGAACTTTGCCATATATACATACCAAAATCTCGATTGAGACTCGTTAGTAAGAGTCTTGCTTTGCTTGTCCTAATTAATTGCTACCAATGAGTTAGTTGTCAAAAGCTGTGGAACTTCAAGTAGTGACCGTAACCTCCACTATTAAAGCAGTTATAGTATTCACATTATTTTACCAATCAGATTTGGAGATTTTTTAGCTTAGGGATTATGTGAGAGTACTTATCTTGGGTAATGTGGGTAATGTGTTAAATATACTGCTGCAATGTGTTTGGACTGGTATTAGAATATAAAAAAAAATGAGAAAAAAAAAAAACAGTGATGTTTTTTCTTCTTCATATTTTCAACCTCGGCAAACCGTTTACAAATCCTGATGAACCTTGTCTGTAAATGTACTATTTGTTTATATATACAACAGGTGTAATGAAACTAAAGCATACTATTTGGCTGTATATGAGTAGTATTCTGACATAGTGAGCATTCAGACTTCAATTTGGAGTAACATCAAATCGTCTGACATGACTAGGACATTTTTTTGGCATTTGATAGTTCTTCATTTTATTGTTGTGAGGAGCCAAGTTAGCGAAAATTATCATAGCTGGTGTTCTTGGAGTAAGAAGACTGTCAAGTTTGTGGAGTGTGATGAAATGGGCAAATCCATTGGAGTTAGAATATGTTACTGCTTGACTGTGGACTTAGAAGGAAATGTGCTTGTAGGATCGTGCTTATATGGCTGTAAAACTAATATTTTTAGTGATATTCTATTACACAATATATATAAACCAATTCTGTTCAATTCTACTGCAGATATTAACAAAGAAAGTTGTTCCAAGTTCAATCGTAAAGGGTTGATGTGCGGAGAATGCCTTGAGGATTATGGCTATCCTGCGTATTCTTACAATTTATCCTGTGTGGCTTGCAGAGATTACAAGTACAACTGGGTCAAGTATGTAGCAGCTGTGTATGTGCCACTTACACTCTTCTGTATAGTCATAGTTGTGTTCAGGATATCAGCTAATTCAGGCTGGTTGATTGGCTATGTAATTCTCAGCCAGCTAACAAGTACTTATACACTGACCCAATTGTACTTGGTCTTGACTTCAAGAGTTGAGTATATATGGTCGGCCAAGCTACTTACCTTTTTGTATTCTTTTTGGAACATGAACCTATTTCGCTCAGTTTATCCGAGTTTTTGCCTGCATCCCACAGCGTCTGCTCTGAAGATTTCTTCACTGGAGTACATTATTGCTCTCTACCCTCTTGTAGCAATTCTTATGATTTATTTTGCTGTTCAGGCATTCAATTATGTGCAGTTCTTATCGAGTCCTGTCTATAGATGTTTTCATGATTTAAGAAAAGAATTAAGTATTAGAAGCTCTTTAATTGAATCTTTTGCTACACTTTTTCTGATTTCATATGTCAAGGTATTAAATGTTACTTCAAATATTTTAACATACACATATTTGTACGGCAGCAATATGTCTGTTCATGAAGTTACAGTCTATAATGCTCCTCATGTGAAGTATTTAGGTCCTGAGCATTTACCTTATTTTATATTGGCTGTTGTCATGACAATACTTTTCAATTTTTTGCCTTTTCTTTTAATTTGCTTGTATCCCATGAGATTCTTTCAAGTGGCTCTACATCGCTGTGGTCTTCGATGTGCTGCTTTAGTGACATTCATGGACGCCATTCAAGGAAGTTACAAGCATGATCACTACTACCGTTGCTTTCCTGGTGTATTTTTGTTCTCATTGTTTTTGAACAGTGTTATAATTTCAACACTAGGCATTGAACAATATCATGCAGCATCTTCTCTCAACCTACTAGCTGTAGCAACTTTAGTAGCCTATTTCAAGCCCTTCAAGAACAACAACCACAACAGAATCACTACTTTCCTGTTCGGAACTACCTTTTGTGCTTATATTGGAATCACTTTTCATTTATATGGCAATTTATCAACTACTCTTGTTCTTTGGAGAATCATTTTGACCATATTGGCATATGCTGGAGCTTCGGTCCTTCCATTCGTAGGTATACTTATGTCTCTCAAGGTAATAATACCGAAGAAATTAGCAATGTTGTTTGTGAACAAAATTAAGCCAATTGGACGAAGGCATCATGCTGAAGTTACTGGGGAAGTGAGTCTCCCTTATCGATATAATTCTCCAAATGAAACATCTCAGTTGCTCAGATACTAGTGACACAGCTATTCAAAGTTGATGGTGGCTGCTTCTTGCATCTCATTCACACATATTTCAGTGTTGAATGTTGTTTTGTTGTTTTATTTTTGTTGCCTATACTCTACACCATATATAGCACAGTTGTATTGTTATATTCATATAGCATTAATAACTCCAGCAGAAATAGCTGCACATTTCCCATGAACATATGGTGTTTTTTTTTTTAGTATGAATGTCAGTTTTATTAACCCTCACTGCGCATGCACGAGAGGGTTGTAGTAGTCTGTTTGTCATTCGTTCATTCATTCATTCACTCTGTCAACAGCGAATTTCGAAATATGGCAGACTTTTATGCCTTGAGAGAAGAGGAACTCAGACTAGATTACAATTTAAGTCCCTTTAATTTGCCACTTTTTAAAATTTCGGCTTAGTTTTTGAGAAAACAAGAGAAACAGCAGACTACGGTGAGTGCTGCTATACTGCCACACCCATTCAATCATTCAGCTGCCATTTAAAATCACGCATGCTCACGTGAGCATACAAATTTACCGTGCCTGGTTCAGATTTTTTGCAGTGTTGGAAAGTCTCTGCTCCTGGAGGTGCGCTTCTTTCATCAATTGTAAGTATGCCTTCTCTCCAAGAAATGTGCACTAAGTGTTTGTGTAGTGTGCATGTCAGAAAGTCGAAATGTTCTTGTGGCTATTTTTTTTCTACCAAGACAAGGTTAATACTAAAGCCATGCAGAGAATGCCATGAAGTCCTCATCCTCAGGAAGTCATAACAACTGTATTGCTGAGTATCAAGCTCGTAAAACAGCTTTAGAAAGTATGGATCAGTCCCAGGTGTGTATAAGGGTTGGTTCTAACATTTATGCCCATAAAAAAGCCCTTGAAACGCCTGAAGAATCCCAGAGATGCAAGCAGGCCAATTTAAAATGCCCTAGCCAGACAAGTCAAAATTTATATTCATAAAGAGAACAAAACTATTTGATAATTCAACAATAGTGACTTCTTTTTTCAGTAATGCTGAGGGTTTGCACTCTTAGTGCTCTAGTATTCATATATCAGTGACAAACTCCTATAGAGTTAGCTCTACATGTTCCATTCATTAACTTACTATTAATTATACTTATGTATATCATGCAGAAGCCTAGTATTCAGTCATTAACTTACTAGCAATTATACATATGTATACCATGCAGAAGCCTAGCATTCAGTTGAAGTGATAGCTTTGAATAGAATGTTGCTATGATGTAGGAATTGTTATATAGATCATTAAATGTTAATTCATTCTGTAAACATTATGGTATATGCAATGCACCATTTTAGAGCAGAAATAACAGATACATCACAAAGGACTGAACTAACATCTTTTTGGGAAATTGACTTTCCATAGCTAACACTTTCTGACCATCATTGGCAGTTGAGTTGCACTTTGTTTTTGTTTTTTTTGTTTTGTTTGCTGTACTTTCCCTTTTATCTGTCTGATTTTACTGAAAGTTGAGATCTGTGCAATTGACAACCACATGTAATAGTTCAACTTGTGTATGTTTATGGTATTTCCCACGATGATACTATCAATGTACGGCAGTTTATCCAGAATTGTACAATCTTGCAATCTCTGATTTTATTTATGCACAATGCTTTTACTAGGGTTTTTTTTCCTTCAACCCATCAATGTGAATGAGTCAATGTTCTAGAATGTGGTCACTTTAGAATAATTAATGTATTGTAATATTATACTTAAACACAGAGGAAGTGAAATATAACCGCACAGGAAATGGTAAACAAAGTGTATGTTATTCTATGGTCACTAAACATTGTTAAAAAATTACATTATGGCATGTTGCATTTGTCTGCAAACTTGAATATTCATGTTTCAATTTATCAGTATAGTGTATTAAATTTCATCAGTGTATGAAGACTCTTAGATTCCTTTCATCTTTATACTGTCAGTATGAGTATCGTTTGAGAACGTTCATGTTATTTTCATTACAACACATGCACTGTATCGAAACTGAAAGAATAGGGGTTACCTAAACTGTTTATCTCTATAAAAGGAACTATGTAGATCTATGCTGGCACCTCGCGGAAGTGCAGGGCCGACGCGAGAGCCCCCGCTTTCACCTTATAGAATTCTGGTTTCTAAACTTTTATGACATATCACCATGGCATACGTGATGAAATGGAGTTTCACTATGTTTGTGGTTCATGTAGTTGTAGGCAGTGGCCAGGTGAATGGAAACAATGATAGCTGGTGTCCTTGGGACAAACGGTATGATTGGCTTGTTAGGTGTAATGAAGTAAACAATTCAGTAGGAGTTCGACTATGCTACTGTTTGACTGTGAATTCAAAAGAGAAGATACTTTTGGGATCATGTCTGTACGGATGTCAAACCAATATTTTTTACCAAATAAAGAAGCATCAAATGCTCCTACCAATTTATTTCGATTCTATCTCAGATATTAATTATGGAAGTTGTTCCAAGTTCAATCGTAAAGGGTTGATGTGCGGAGAATGCCTTGAGGATTATGGCTATCCTGTGTATTCCTACAATTTATCCTGTGTGGCTTGCAGAAATTACAAGTACAACTGGGTCAAGTATGTAGCAGCTGTGTATGTGCCACTTACACTCTTCTGTATAGTCATAGTTGTGTTCAGGATATCAGCTAATTCAGGCTGGTTGATTGGCTATGTAATTCTCAGCCAGCTAACAAGTAATTATACACTGACCCAATTGTACTTGGTTTTCAATTCAAGTCATATATTTAAGCACTGGATTCATTTCCTAGCTTTTGTGTACTCATTTTGGAACCTGAATTTATTTCGATCAATATATCCGAGTTTCTGTCTTTTTCCAAAAGCATCTTCACTTCTGATTTACTCACTGGACTATGTGGCGGCAGTTTATCCTCTAGCAGCCATTGTGATTATGTATTTCATTATACAGGCATTTAGTTATGTGGATTATGTAACTAGCCCTGTCTACAAATGTTTTCATCACTTCAGGAAAGAGTTAAACATTCGAAATTCATTAATTGAATCGTTTGCTACGCTGTACCTAATTTCACATGTCAAAGTGTTGAGTGTAACGTCCAATATTTTAACATACACATTTTTGTACAGCAGCAATATGTCTGTTCATGAGGTCACAGTCTATAATGCACCTCATGTGAAGTATTTAGGTCCTGAGCATTTACCTTATTTTATATTGGCTGTTGTCATGACAATACTTTTCAATTTTTTGCCTTTTCTTTTGATTTGCTTGTATCCCATGAGATTCTTTCAAGTGGCTCTACATCGCTGTGGTCTTCGATGTGCTGCTTTAGTGACATTCATGGATGCCATTCAAGGAAGTTACAAGCATGATCACTACTACCGCTGCTTTCCTGGTGTATTTTTGTTCTCATTGTTTTTGAACAGTGTTATAATTTCAACACTAGGCATTGAACAATATCATGCAGCATCTTCTCTCAACCTACTAGCTGTAGCAACTTTAGTAGCCTATTTCAAGCCCTTCAAGAACAACAACCACAACAGAATCACTACTTTCCTGTTTGGAACTACCTTTTGTGCTTACATTGCAGTCACTTTTCAGTTATATAGCAGTGCTATAATATCTGCTCGTGTCTGGATATTTTTCTTATCAATGTTGGCATACTTTGGATCTTCTATCCTTCCATTGGTTGGACTACTGATGTTCATAAGGATGATGATGCCATTTAAACTCAAGAAGTGCTTAGTGAAGATTGTGCACAAAATAGCAGTGAAGCGCATCGTACCTGCTCCAGATGAAGTTAGTTACCCATATCGCTATGAGCATTCTGAGATACTACCATTAATAACAAACTAGATCCACTTAATAGACAATAACAACAGGAACATGTACTGTATATTATATAAAGTTTTGCACTATTTTATGATTGTAATGGATTTACGAGCTTAGTTTAAGCATTTTGAAGGAATTTTATTTTTGCCAATAGCTAAATAACTTTGTGGAGACTGCTGATTGATATCTGTGTTCTAATTTTTACAACATTTGTGATTTTATTTGGCTGAATGTGTGCGTGCGTGTGTGTGTGTGTGTGTGGATTATTGATTAACAGGAGATAGTATTTTATATACCAGTTATTTTACAAGGATTATGTGATTGATATTTGTTAGTTGCTTCGGTTTCAATGTAATTGTTTTTGTTCAATATTTATTTGTGCAATTAGTGCTTATTTTTGTCTCATAAGAACAACATGAAAGTTAGTGTTTGGTCAGTGTTTTGATATATTTTCACTGAGTGAACCTTCATACTTTGCAGTCACTGTATAAAATTTCAATCATTGCTATAAAGTCTTACAGTTTAATAAAGTCATGCAGACAGTAGGGTTTACTTTGCACATGTCTTTCCATGCTAGTCTTAATGTTATAGCTGGTAACAACTTAATAGGTATTTCTGCACATTCCTATAATGGTTATGGATCAACATTTGTGTCTATTCTACATTGTTCGGATATGTGGGGTTGTGCGGGGGAACAGGCTTGATCTCGTCCAAGGATCTCTTAGACCAAGCGCAGGGTAGCTTGTCCCGCTGCCACCAGAGAGAAGTGCAGTCAGTGAGGCTGATGTCCTGATCTTAGCAAGGAGTACTCCCAGTACCAGGCGACCCCAAGTCTAGCCCCACCCACCAGAGAGAAGTGCAGTCAGTGAGGCTGATGTCCTGATCTTAGCAAGGAGTACTCCCACCAGGCGACCCCATGTCTAGCCCCACCCACCAGAAATACCAATGACAGTCAGAATCAAATTAATAATGCCTTCAACCAACCCTGAGCACAAATCTGAACTGAGTGAGGATATATAAGCCCATCATTCAAGCTCTCAAATATGATTGGCTAATAAGAAAACATGAGGATGACCAAATATGGAATGTAACAATTAATTAACACATGACATACACACACACACATACACGCACACAAGTTCACCAGTCTAATTAGTTCCATCAGCTACTGTGCTGTCAATCTTCTCTGGGTGGGTGTTCCCACAGGATATATTTATAATTCTCAGTTATTTGCTAAGTTCATCTGTACGTATTGCATGATAAACAAAAACATTTTGATGGCTATCTCACCAGACTGTAGCTAATGCTACAAGAGATTTTCTGATTTGTATTGTAATAATTAGTAAATGAATAGAGTGAGTGGGACTGTTAACTGTGTTGAGTGTAATATCAGGAAAAAAGTTGATCTATTCAAAAGATAAAAAGAATTTTTGAAAAAAGAAAATTTCCATTGGTCTATTGAGAGTGAGATTGTAGCATAGCAGTACTCCTTACCAGTACAATATGCAGAAATAAAATGTTTGTTTGTTTGTTTGGTTGTTGTAGCTCAGTGGCAGAGTGCTTGTGCGTAAAGCAAGCAGTTCTGGGTTCGATCCCCGGTGACAGCCAAACATTTTTTTTAATTCTGCATTGTTTAAAAAGCCTGTGAAAGAGAGAAAAATACTTTTCAAATCAGAATTTATAGGTATTGATCCAGCGTAGGAAAAAAAAGACCCTATTCTTTTTTTAGTCTTACAACTTCTGGTTAGTTGGGTATATGGCATTTATAAATGCCGTATGCTATTTTAGGCAGCTTTATTTAACAATTTGACATTTCTACAATACCTTATGTGGTTGCCATGACACTGAAAACCCTACGTACATTCTGTCAGTCGGGAGTTGTAAACTGCTACTGGTACTGCTGAAATTAAAAGTGGTTATATTTGGTGTCCTCCATGAATAATTGTAGGACCTGCTGGCCTAATAGTCAGGTAAGTTTTAAATAAAATACTGCTGAGAATTTTTCATATGAAGTTTCTTAAGAAAATGGGTTATTGGCTAATGAGCGAGACACTATACAGTGGTGTCACACTGACAATTGGGGATATTTGTTTATATATATGTATGGACGTATGTATGTCATTTGTACTTTGACCCTCCCATATTTTTGTGTTAGCTCGGTGTTTGACCCCGTCCCAAACTTCACTAAACAGAATCGTCCGGTTTATCGATCATTACCCATATCATCCTAAAAATTGAATTGTTTACCGCCTTGAATTTTTTTGTGGGTGCAGTTAAAAAAAAACAAAAAAAACTTACCAAGAGTTCCATTCTATTCGAATTAGTGGCAGTGGTAAGTTAATGTGCTATCTGTCATAGTTGTAAGCTCTACGCCACAGTACTTACTTGAAAATTCATTGTCCACTAGACTAACCATGAAGGAAAGTCTTGTGTAGGTATGTCCAGTTGTGTGAAAGTATTGTGCATTACAACTACTACTTAGCTAAAGAATTTACCTCTTTTTTTTTTCAATTCAAACAGTTGCGGGGAGTGATTACTGTGGTGTTCAATCCCCTTTACCATATATACGTAATTTAAAAACTCGACTTTTTTTTAGTAGCTTGGGTGTTAGAACTTAAAAACAATATTTTCTCAATAGTTTAGTTTTAGGCTCGCTTGCCATTTATGCTCAAGCACATCACTGGTATATACTTATTCATAAAATTGGTTTGTTATTGCAATAAAGACTCGAGCTAGTGTAATACTAATTTATAGTGACCTAAAGATCATGGCCAACTCGCTGTTCAGTCTAGAACTAAGTATAATATCTTTTGCTTACTTTATTGTCATAGCTATTCTAGTTTGTTTGCCATTTGTGCACAAGCAGATCACCAATCAAGATGCTAAAGCTTAAAACTACTCTTTAAACTACATAGTTGGCAACTTTCATGTTTACTATATTTAAGTTTATCTCATTTTTAGTTTTATACATAGCCTTGGCAACATCCAGAATGTTTCTACATACATTTTACCTTCAGTTGTTTGTAAATGTGTGTGTAATTGTATTCTAAAGACATTTAATGGCCACGACTCTTTGGGAGCTGGCATGAGTCTGACTCAGTTGCAGCGAGACTACTTAAAGAAGACCTCTCTTGGACTTATCGACAATAGTGTGTAACAGTACACATTTAGTGATCAATTCAATTGTATATTGTTTTAAACCAGGTTCTAAAGTCAGCAGTTTATATGCATTGTCAAGTCTACCAGTGTTCACCTCATCAGTACCAAAGATAGTGGCTCTATCTACAGCATTGGTGAGTGGGTTGAACTAGTATTGGTAAGTGGGCGGAGCCTGACAGAGTTCTGCCATTGAACTCATTGCTAAGTGGCAGAAAGGGTTTAAAATAGCTATAAGTTCCATAATTTTGCTGTTTTGTCGTTGTTTTGTATGGCCTATATATGTACACGTAGAAAAACTTATGATTTAAAATTAACTTTAAGATCCTTTCATTAAAAAAAAGATCTCCTGCAGCGAACTAGAATTACTGTATAACAGAAGGGTACTACAGCTATGTCACCTCTATTTCTATATATAGCACTTGAAACTCGAGTATTTTAGTGCTATTTAGACATCACCATTCATAAGTTATTGTTATAACCCACAAACACAGAAGCTTAAAGATTCTGAAGTAGTGATTGGCGCTCTTGAGTGCTTATCTCTTATTATGTCCACTTTGGAGAAAGATTTGCTGCCACAAATTTTTAAGTCATTGAGGTTAGAGCGATATCCTTTTTAAAATTCATTATTTATATAGTCATGTCTTTACATGCATTCTAATCTAGTGGAATATTGACAGAAGATAAGAAGGTTTTGGAGACTTTAATAAAAGAATTAGTTCCACTCACTTTGTCCTGTAGTGGAGTCGAAACTAAGCGGTATGTTTTAAAGGAGTAGGTTAAGTATGGATCTAGTGTGGAGAGAGAAAAAGACACATGAACTACATGAATGTGATGCCCTAGGTTGTACTATGAAGGGGACTTTTTCAGTGCAGTTCACAGATGCTGTAAGCCTGTCCTGGCTATTGAGTGTAAGGTTTTGACTGATTTATTTCTTATACCTGGTAATTGGCTACTTGTACTGTCTTTTTGTTTAGCACGTATAGAAGGTGATGCAGAATTCCTGGCGCTCTTAGAAAAGTTGCTATCAAACGTAACTGATCCGCATTTGCTGGCGAGTATGTTTACTTATACAAGCTAATATATTCAATGAGGTTTATTGTTATTCTTACCTTTGTAGCAATGGTTCAAAATATTTCAGTATTGGCATCCCATTTGGGTAAGAGAGAACCCTATTAATTATTTAATGTTTTAAGAATAAGTTACATGAACAGTATGTCTTAATTTTAATGACTAGTAGTCAGCATTTGATGATCTTGATGGTGAAAGTTTTTTTATGTTTATAAATTCACATTTATTTCACATTTGGCACTTTTTTTTTTTGTTGCAGAGAATTCTAGTGTTATTACATCGAGATGTCTCGATTTGTTTACACACAGCGATCCTCAATTGAGACTAGTAGTCAGGTAATCTCTTCATGTATGATAATGTCTGTTCCATTGCTGTTACTAATATGGCATCATTTGACACAGCCACTGTGTTCAAATGTTCTATCCTGATGCTGATCCACCTTTGGAAATTGGTCAGTTGGAGAGTCATCCTGTGATGGCTAAGCTGAAGAGCATTGAGAGAGAACAAGGGTGAGGACCAGTAATGTCTAATAGCACTTATTGTCTAGATCTTCGTATCATTGTATGACAGGTTATAATTAGCTAAATACTTTCTTACCTGGGCCTAATAGTTTGTCTGGCTTACGTTTTGCCTGTTCGTGGAGTCTCTCTCTGACTATCTTATTGTCTGCCTACCTATTAGTTCTAAATCTTATGATGAACTCTTTATCTTTTCATTTTTTAATTATTTATTTTTTTGGCTTATTTGTCTTGTGCCATTACTAATGTATTTTCACATGGCTGAATACTTACATTTTTTATGAAGCAATGTGTGTATCATATTTACGGGATATCTAAAATTAAGGCAAAAGCAGTTATTTTTGATAGTAAAATTTGGGGAAAATATTCAGTATAATTGGCGAACGAACGAAGCGAGCAAGACACTCTCAGGGGTAACACAATTGAAAATCGGGGATATTTATTTGTTTTTGTGGACATGCCATACTTATGTCATTTTGTACTTTGACCCTTGCATATTTTTGTGTTCGCTCCGTGTTCGACCCCGTCCCAAATTTCACTAAACAGAATCCTCCGGTTTAGCGATCATTACCCGTATCACCCTAGAAATTGAATTGTTTACTGCTTTGAATTTTTTTGCGGGTGCAGTTAAAACTCAAAAACTTATGGGAGCTCCATTTCTATTTGAATTAGTGGTGGTGACAAGTTAATACGCTATTTGTCACAGTTATAAGCCCTATGCAACAGTATTTACTTGAAAATTCGTTGTCCACTAGACTAACCACGAAGGTAAGTCTTGCGTAGGTATGTTCAGTTGTGTGAAAGTATTGTGCGTTACAACTACTACTAAGAATATCACAACGAGTTTAAATAACGTGACTTGATTTTGTTGCTTCTTTTTCAATTCAAACAGTTGCGGAGAGCGGTTACTATAGCATTGAATCCCCTTTACCGTATATAAAAACTCGACTTTAATTTAGTAGCTTGAGTTTTAGTAGTTAGAATCAATCATTTAACAATAGTGTGGTTTAAGGCTCGCTTGCCATTTGTGCTTAAGCACACCACTAGTTATTACTGATTTTGTTTTATTACAGGGTTCAACCATTTACTATTACTACATATGGGAACATTGCAAGGTGAATATAAATTATTTTTGTTTATATCAGATTTGAATTGCTTTTTCTTATGTACCTTCAATACAGATTTGCTAAAGGCAACCTTTTTATTACCAGTTTGTATCGGCTTCTGAGTTCCTTGCTCTGCTCATCATCTAGCATCAAATCAGCAACATATGCTCAAGTACTGTGCTGTTAGTGGGGATTGGTATCTTACTTTAGTCCTTCCTATCTTTATAGTTAAGAATCGCTGCCAGAGCAAGCAATCTCACACTTCTGAAAATGCTATCACAGTTCAAAATGCCCATATGTGAGGTAAACATACATAATCATATACATAGAGATACTACCTACTACTTGTTGATGTAGTCATATATTGATGACATTTCTACCATTTTTGTGTATGAAATAATATGTCTAAGATTGGTATAAGTATAATATAAAGAAAAAACATGGTCAGTACCATTTATATTATATAAAAAGCTGGAACTTCTATAGAATTTTTTTTTTTTTTTACTATGTTACTACTGGTAATGAAATAATTGTGCTTTAGAAAGTGAATATTAGCAACACCATAAAGATGATGTTACACTGTTTCCAGTGTGGATTATAACTATTCGTCAATGCTCAGACAAATGTCAGAACAATACTAAGCTTGGTCTGACATTTAGAAAGCTAGTAGGACAAATGTGACTCATTACTTTACAGACTATGGTAGGACATGTATTGCATATTTTGTATTGCTTAATAGGCTTCAAAATGATTATAATTAATTCATATTATTGATTAATTGTATTTAAATAATTGATCATCATTTCAATTATTGTGTCAAAAGTTCTGTAAAAAATATTTTGTGAAAAGTCTTGTTCATGGCCTTAGCTTGTTGTGAGTGCAGTAGGTCACTGAGAGTTAATGTTGAAGTGTATTGTTGGGCTATGTTACCAAGTGTAGGATTGAGCATGGACACTGGATCAAATTATAATTTAGTCAAAATGTGAACTAAGTTTAAGTTAAGTGCATCAATGTAATGGGGAAAATAAATCTGGAATAAAGCAAAAAACAATTCATAAATTATAACTAGAAGTAAGAGTGCAAAGAAAAAGAAAAGGGTAGCTAAGAGAAAGGATAAAAGGGAAAAAAGAAAAGAACCCAGTAAAAGAAAGGAGAAAAAGAAGGGAAATAAAAAAAAAAAAGAGAGAGAGAGAAAAGAAAAAAAAAAAAAGAAGAGAAAAGAAAAAGAAAAAAAAAAAGAAGAGAAAAGAAAAAGAAGAAAAAAGTCCCCATGCCGGGAGTGAACTTTAACCGTTAGCTTAGATGTACGACTGAGTGGAACATCACTGTTAACCAATATTCCAGAAAAGCAGTACCCTAAAACATTTGCTTATAACCAGATCTGATCACTTTGGCCGGCTTAATAGCCGACCAGTTAACATTTTAACTCTTGGGCAGCAAATGTTCGATGGCCAACCATTATAATCCACACTGTTTTGCCATTCATGCTGTATTGCAGATCTCCTTCTGTTAATATATGAACAGTAAATTTTAAGTAGGCAACATCTATATCTTTGAAAATAATATTGAACCAATGCTTAATGTGCCAGATATTTTTGTTGGGTGAAAAAATTTGGTCTAAAAGACAACAGCAACAAGCAACAACAACAACTAAACATCAAAGAGGGAAATACATAGATACATACTGGATAGTGTAGGGAAGCATGTTGGTCACTTTATTAGCTCCCTAGTGTATATGCATTATACATAGCTATGTTTATGTTGTTGTTGGGCGTCAGAGTTCCGGAGTTTAGAATCCTTATTCTTTAGTTGTACTTAGAATTCCATTGTTTGATTGTTGTACCCTATATTATAGTTCTTGGTGGGTGTGGTTTGTGACCAGTCCTCCATGGCCTTGTGCTCTGATAAAAAGAAGAATGTGTTTCATCTCGTAAGCTCTCTTATAATATTAACTATATTAATCATTTGTGTCTGTACCTTTCGTCTTGTAATATAAAGGAAATTATATATTAAGTCCCAGATAAACAATAAAAGAAGCAACAGAACAACTATAGATAAACTCACTTGCCACACAGAAATCTTCAATTTTTGTTACTTTTTAGCATTTCTCACTGCTTTATTGTCGATTTCTTTTCTTGTCCTCTCTCTTATTCTTTTACTCTTTATTTATTTTTTATATTTAATGGCATATGTATAGCTTATGAATTTATATATACATGTATATGAACTAATAATTCTTTTGTCTACACATTAAAATATTTTAATGATTTAGTGCATTATAGGTGTATATATTGTAGTTAAGTGCATTGACTGTGTTTTTTGACTGTTGTTGTTGTACAACTTCTTGTGCAATTAATTAAAAAAAATTTTTTTTTGTAATTAGGTATCCCAAGGATTTGGTATCAATGAAATTGGAGATTTTTTTAAGGTAAAATGGAAAGCATTCTAATTTTATATTCAGTAATGTCAACATACCAGGTGGTGAATGATATGCTTATTCCTCTGCTGGTCTGTCGAGCCACGCCCGAGTCTTCTCAAGCATTAAAATACATTGCTGCTGCTACTAAAACTGTAGGTCCTGTGCTTAGGATTGTCAATGCTTTGTTTTTGTTTTATTTTATTTTTTTGTAGTTGTTATATTGTTTTAGTTCCTAGGATTGTGGTGTATTGATTATTGATAGTTGATTATTCTGTGTGTTTGCTAGATATCCCGGTCTCTGTTGGTAGAATTTATCAAATATATATTCCTCTACATTGTTAAATATGGTCAGCAACAAGACCTCAACACTGTGTCTAAATTTTTGAAAGTATGGATTCCATTTGATTCATTACATTCTATGCTGATCAAATTTTTGATATATTATAGTCTGAAGCAGACTTTGAAATGACAAAGCTCCTGCAGGCGGATAATAAGAGTATTCTCAATCTATTGCTGCTAAATCTCAGCAGTCACAGAATGAGAGTTCTAGCAGCCATCAAGCTCCTAGCTGAGATGAACCAAACTTCAGCTGCAATCAATTCTACAGATAAAATTGTGAGAATATGGGAAGTTAGTGGAACTAATACGATTATGGTAGAAAACATAATTTACTGAGTAACAAATCACAGCACACAGTATTTCATGTTCATTGTAAACAGATGCAGGTTATTGCACATCAGAATCAGAATCATTATGATTTTAATTCCTAGTTTGTAGCTATTAGCTCTACTAATCATGAAGTCAATTGCCAGCTATCAAACCCTTAAATTGAACTGCTCGATGCAATCTGATTATACTTGACTGACTAACAATTATCAAAGGTACTGTATATGCATGTTCAAAACATGTTTCGCTGTAGAGGTGTATTAGATACTATGAATGGTTGTGTTCTACTTCCTATTAATGTTGTCGAATTTGTGAGTTAGCAACAACAATGCTTTATTATTTTTCAACTTAAATGTTGTCATGTGGCACTGTGTTTGTTGTGGTGTTATGTATGTGTGTATTTTGTGTGTTGTGTGTGTGTATGCAGTCAGAATATTTGCATCCTCACTTACATGGGATAGTGGCTTACTTCAACATTATCCTGGTCAGACGTGATTACTTTGAAAACAGGGAGAAAGGAAAACTTGCAATTAGCAGTTTGACAGAGTTAATCAGGCTCATGGGACCTAAATACATAACTGATGTCAAGTTAAAAATTATTGCTATGTTGAGGTAACTCTTTTAATCAGGTCATACAGGATAGTGTAATGGTTACTATTATTTTTTATTACTTGTTGTACAGGCAATATTTGACTTTGAAAGATCCAGAAATCACTAATCTCACGCTAATGGCTTGGAAATGCTTTCTCAATTCGTAAGTCTAAATTAATGTAGAACCAGTCTTTTCATATCAAAATATATTTAACATTCATCCTCAACTTTGATGTGAGATGTGTGTAGGGTGAGAGAGTTTGAATGTTTTAGATCCCGTTGCTATATTGTTACTAGGTGTACTAACTTGGTAAGTGTGCACTATTTTTTGCCTTTAGATATATGAACTGTGCATACTAACCACCCTTGGGGTATTGCTATTTTTGAGTTTTAGTTTAATAGAATAGGCCGGATAAAGCGGGAGCCGGTGCCCAGATATGATATGTGAGGGTCTACTACCCTCTCATATCTGACCTATATGGGATCAGCCCTAGTTCCGGATAACTCTCCTGCTGACACTCATACCACAGGAATTTACCATAACTAGAGCTGCTTAACTGCTTACCGCAGAGCAGCAGAGCAGCCCACGGTAGAGTTAGATCTGGAGATAACAGCTGGCAGCTACAATGCTAAAGTAAACTTGCTGGTGTGCTTCAATTGAATTTTAATTGAATTTTAATTTTGGGCCGGAAATTCGCTTGACACCGCCATTCCTGCGAAAATGCTGATAAACAAAGTTGCTAGTGGAAACTGGGCATGGGTAAACGGGGATCTAAAATAGTTAGAGCATGCACGCTTAGGTACTGGTGGATTTAGTGCACTGAAGCCCAAGGGCCGTAGGCCCGAGGGCTTTGTGCACTAAATTCACCAGTACCTAAGCGCTTATGCTCTAACTATTACTTAGATCCCGTTGCTATATTGTTACTAGGTGTACTAACTTGGTAAGTGTGCACTATTTTTTGCCTTTAGCCATTTCTGCAAAAATGCTGATAAACAAAGTTGCTAGTGGAAACTGGGCATGCGTAAACGGGATCTAAAATAGTTAGAGCATGCGCGCTTCTGCTCTAACTATTACATAACGTATGCCCTAGTTTTATTTCCTGATGTTTTGGTGTTTGTGCTACAGAGTTGATGTAGCCTCCTTGGGTCCTCTGTTGAGCCAAATTGTTGTGGCTCTGTCTCCTCTGGTTTCATCACATGCTCAGAATGTAACAGAAATATTTGAATTTTTGATCATTGATAATAGGTAAGTTCACTTTTTTTTAATCTGGGCAAGCACGACATTGATTGTACATTTCAGTTGTATTAGTATTCTGAGTTAGATATATACTGTAGGAGTCAGTCGTACTTTAGACCTCATCGTAAAGTCCACTCATTATCAATTTTTGAACTAGTATGCTTTTCAATAGCTAAATTGTGTTTTGTTGTTGTTTTTTCTTGTTTTTTTTTTCAACTTATGTACCATTTGTTATAAGATTTTCCAAGTAGTTAGATGTAAGCTTAGTATATTTTGCACTCCTGTGGTGCCCAAGCTGCTCACTCACTCCATCACAACTCCTCTTCTGCGACTTCACTGCACACACTCCATCACTCCAGGGCTGATTATTTACAAACCTACATTTGTGAGCAGTTCGCTAGATACGTGCTTGTTTAATTGTGCAGTCCCTGCTTGCACCCTGACACTGGGAGGAGTGCTGCAATATGGCATAGCTGGCCACCTGTGTGGCCCAACACCTGTGTATGATCTTGTCAGTCTTCAGTCTGACATTTGGTGGGGAAAATAAATAAATAAATAAATAAAACAAATGAATGAATGAATGAATGTATGAACGAATGAATGAATGAATAATAAAAAAATATATAATAAATAATAAATAAATAATAATTAAATAAATAAATGGAAAAATAAATAAATAAATGGAAAAATAAATAAATAAATGGATAAATAAATAAATAAATGGATAAATAAATAAATGAAATAAATGAATGGATAAATAAATAAATAAATGGAATAAATAAATAAATAAATGGATAAATAAATAAATAAATGGATAAATAAATAAATAAATAGATAAATTAATAAATTAATTAAATAAATAAAACAAGAGTGGAGCTGTTTCCTCTACAGCCTACTGCAACCGGTTCTTAGAACTTCCAAACCTCTACTATCATTAGTTTATCGTGCATTTGTCTTTGAGGTACGCCAGACACCTTCTCCAATACATGGCCTCAGCCTCTTCACTCAATCCTGAATAAACAAGGCAACCACTGTAATGAATCACATCGGGTCCTTGCTAAAGCAAGCTATACCCCAACTGGCCACGACAACTACTATTGGCAGTAATTCCATAGGTATAGAAGACTAAACACATTCATGCAACTGCAGGTAGAACCACTGGCTCTCTCTCCTTGCACCACACCCAGGGCTCCTGATAAGAGACCAAACTTTGTCTGACATGATGTCCTTCCAATTTTGATTATGATTAGACAATTTCTATTTTGGTCAGACATGCATTTTGTAGTGAGGGTAGTCCATGATGTTATAATAATAATGAGAGTTGACTACAGTTTCATAATATGCTTTTTTTTTTACTATTTATATACATGTATCTGTATATTTACTTTGGTGAAGATGCAATGGAAGTATCAGACTGTAACTCATGGGACTATTATTTATCATTGACTATTATCTATCATTAACTAAAGTTTATTCATATTTAAATACGAGTTTGCAGGAATATTATTTTGAAGTAATACACATGAAAGATAAATAGACATTTGATGTATCTCAATTCTGAAAAAAAAAACGAAACAGATTGCTAACAGATTTTAGTCAGTCAGCTACGAAGTTTTCCCATTAATCAGTGATGAGCTCTTGTTCTGAAGTATCAGACTCTGATTCTGACTGTTGGATCTTGGTGGGAGGCTTACGTGGATCACCAACACTCCTTCGTCGCTTGTCCTTGTATGGCTTTCTCTGCATCCCACTCACAAAGAGGAGGCCCATCAATAACAATCCTTAACAAATCATCAAGGTGATCTTCACTAAGAGAGCAGCGTTTCTCTGACTTTATAAGCTTCAGTGAAGAGAACATGCACTCAACATGTCCATTAGCTAATGGCAGACAGAAAAGAAGCTCGATTAGTCCCAATACATTTGACCACTTGCTGGAACACGATGCATTAAACAGTTTCCACCAAATAACTCTATTTGGTTCTTGAACAATGTTCAAATAAAGTCTGGCATACTCTAACATATCTCTCCAGTCTTCCTGCATTACCGCAATACACAGACCTGCCTTTTCCAAAGGAATTCTAAATCTGTCACAAAGATTACCAAGAGCAACATCACCCAAACTGTCTTCCGATTTTTCCCACCCCTGAGTTGCCAATAGAATTGAGGCATCAGTAAGAAGGTCAGGATGCTGTATTTTTATACGGCTTTTCAGGTAAGATAGTACAGACTCAATGATTGGATCTTTGTGAGTGGTAATAAAAGTTATGCCTTGCTCATAATTAGCAAGTGGAGCTCCTAGATATGTAGTTTCACCCTGAGCTTTTTGTATACGAGACTTTACTTTCTTTACAGAAGGAAGATCATCTAAACTAGACAATTTCAACTGTGAAACACACTTATTAGTTTTAATTATTGCCTCGATGGCATCGACTATATTTAATTCTTCATCTTGTAAACACTTATTTAAGATAGAACTTGGCTTCAGTACATCATTAATAAAAGCACAGCCAAACAAAATTTTGCTGTCCTGCCATTTAGTAACATAACCCTTTATTTTCTGCTTATCAACAGACTTAACTGTTGGATCTTCAGTCAGTGAAATTAAGTGACCAAGATATGCTCCAAATTTGTCTATTACTCTACCTAAGGCAGCTACTTTATGACTCACAAATCTAGTTCCAGATGCACGAATAGGTCGAATTCCCTTACCAGAATCATTATTTTGATCATAAGCTTCTTTAAGAGAAATCACTACATCCTCAAGTTCACGACACTTTTTGGGTGAATTTTGATACAGATAATACAGTCGTAGCAAGAGATCATCAATATTATTTAAAAAAATGTATTTTTCAAGGCATCCTGAAGAGATAGTTCCAAGCGGTGTGCTAGACACCAAAAATAAAAACTATCCAGGGTGACACATCTTCTAGAAAACCCCTTAAGCCATTAGGAGCCACATTGACGCTAGCACCATCACAACCAAAGCCAACTAGTTTGTCTTTCCAACTCCCCCACATCAACACGTACCATTGCTCGCTCGAATGACTCGTAAAGCCCAGCAGCATCCCCACTAGAGGGCTGTCGTACAGATAGAAGACTACTACATACACCAACCTTCCCATCCTCAGTGTGAGGATTAAAATAAAGGACCACAAATAGCTCTTCTTCTACATTTGCAGCATCAGTGCTACCATCAACTTGTACACTAAAGAACTTTCCCTTTTGAAGAGCATTTGCTAATGATTGTCTAAGATCCAGAGAAATATACTCCACAAATTCTGTGCATGCCTGTCTATTTTTATATCCCTCACCCAAGTCAACCTTGTGCAATTGTTCAAGCTCACAGATTGCTCCCATTTTGGTGAATGCCATGTTTTCCTTGCTTAAACAATAAGCTATTTGAAACTTCTTCTTTATTCTTTCTTGTGCACTCTGACTCGTTGAAAACAATGCTCTGGCTATGGGGGCATTATCTGGAACACCCTTGCTATTTGCACGTTGTAGAAGCTGCATAGCTCTATTGTGCATATCTGAATGAGCATGGTCCTTAAAGGCAGAAGTGTGCAAATTTGTAGAGCCATCTATAAATGCTGAATTGTAGTTTCTACAACTTATAAGTCTGTCCCGAAAACGCACACAGATTTTGCAACTCATGCTGGATACAAACTCATATCACGGTTGGTTGTTTGATAGCTTAGCCAAGTGGTAGTCCCAAGTCCTTTATCGTTTACCCGTATCCACTTTTCCATAGTGTTAACAGATAGCGCTCGCTTCTTCGCCAATGGTGGTCGAGAGTCGCGCGACGTACTGCTGCTGGAACTGCAGCTAGGTCCAGTAGACTTCGAGAGAGGAGCAGGAACCGACCGTTTCATTTTACTATTCTAAATGACACACAGTTTGTTGACTTCCAAGTTTCATGGTTTTGTGGGTGCGCGCAGGACGGACGTATAATCTGACGTACTAATCTTTCAAACGGGCGGAAAATTGCAATTTTGATCGGAAATTGTCCGTTGACCGACTGTAATCAGCAGCCCTGCACACCCCCAGCTGGCTGAGGTTTCAGAAGTGAGGACCACTTCTGTGTCACATCTTAGCTCACTCCTGCCTAACTGTTACCATTCAATATTGACTCTCTATTCTCTGTCTACTTACCTCTTGAACATGTCTAGCAGTTGCACACTTGTGTACAGGTTGGCACAATGACCTGTCCCGCTCAGTTTTGCATGCAGGTTCAAGACACCCACCACTGATAATAGCTACCTCCTCTTTGTTTTCATGCCCAACACTTCCTGCATAATCCTTACTCTTACTTACTGCTAGGCCTACATTTATCCTGCCTCCACCGTCAGCTCTGCTACAGCAGAAAAAAAATGCTGAATGAAAGTTTAATTACAGCCATTCTGTTTAGCACTTACTTTGTTCAGATTCCCCACTCCCCTTCTGCTTTTTTGTAGTTGTTCTTGTGCATCTCTTCCAGCTTCAGAAATATCTAGTGCCACATTTAGTAGCTGTATATTTCCTCTTCTTTATTCATCTGGTCTCGTTCTTTCATTATTTGTGCTCTACTGTTCCCGCCACTTGCTGGTGCACACATGTAGACATGACTTCTGCTTAGGATGCCAGCTTCTCCCTCACTATATAATGTGTGTGTACTTTTACCGTCATTTCTTTATTACTATCACTGCAGTATTGACTTTTTCCATAGGTGTGCCTTTCCTGTGTAGTGGCTTTCTACCAGTTTATTTATATTATCTCCACATTATAATTAAATGACGACTTGTTTGAGTAATAAACATTTAGGAAGAAAGTCAATGATAATATTTTTGAGGGTAAGATACCTTTATTGATTGTTTATCTTGTGAAGTTGATTTATAATAATAATAATAATAATAATAATAATAATAATAATATAGCTGTTGTTATTATTATTATTATTATTATTATTGTTATTGTTGTTGTTGTTGTTATTTTATTTGTAGTACTCTTCTGAAGCCTTACTTTAATGAAATTTATCACATGCCTGACACACCAGAACTGGATCAGATCAATAGAGCTCTGAGGGATCACTCTAATGCTACTAAAAGGTGTGTTATAAGTATTAGACGACATAAAATGGGTACCATTAGTTATATATTCACACATGTATTGCTTCTGTGTATTCCACTGAGTATATAATCCTACCAACAACTGTTGCAACTGAAGGGAAGGACAGGAACAATAAGCAAACAAATGCTCACTTTAACTCCATTGATTGAGTTGCTTAATATGTCAAGTTAGTGACAAGTGACAAGCAGAGTGGAGTGTAGGTTAGCAGTAGTTATCCTATCTGAAATTTTCCATCTCATGTTATTTTTTTTTGTATATTATTGTTGTTGTTGTTTTTTCCTGCAGCTTGCGCGAGGAGCTCCACTATGTATTGAAAGGAATCTGCCATGAAAGGCTTGATGTAAGAGGCCATGCTTTGAAAGCTCTATGCAAAATTCTGAAAACCAATCGAGTGAGTCTAATTAATAACACTGCTGAGATTTTATGGAGAACTAATTTCTTCTTTAGTCTAAGTTGGAGAGATACATAGCAGGAAGTGATGCTGTGGACCCACTCATTACGGAGATTATCACCAAGGTGATGCACAGTACTGCAGTGAAGTGTCTGTATTTGGATCGAGTTGTTGAATATTTTATTGTAGCTGCTTCAAAGTCTTCGAGGAGCTAGTCCTGACATGAGGGAAGATTATGCTGTTTGCTTCGGTGAACTGGGAGCTATTGATCCTGGAAAGTAATTCATTGTAAAATGCTATAATATTGTAACATTATTATTACGATTATCTTTAAGGCTGGAAATTCCAATGTCATCTCCATCCCAAAATGTTCCTTTCTATGAGGTAAATACAGCAAGACAAAGCCGCTATGTATCTTGTATTATGCCAGTTTCATGTCTTTTCTTAAGGTGGATGCAGACTTTGCCTTGGATTTGTTGGGTGAATTGGTCCGAGCTTATTTGGCTGCTACGAACATTTCCTATCAAGTTAGTCGATAGTAATCTACATGTGTTATTTTACGTCATTGTTTGGATTGGTAGGATTGTTGTGCGTATGCAATGCAAGAGACTTTGACGCTGTGGAGATGTAAGAGTGAAGATCCTGACAGGTAAATATTCATATATTGTTATAATTTGAAGCTGTATAAGAACATAATTAGACGTGGAAATACTATGTATATTTAATAGCATAAGGACTGTATACAATATGTATGTATGCACACGTTGTTGTTGTTTTTAAGTTTGACTGTGTAGAACAAATTCTATGGAGTTTTTAACTTATTTATATTTTATTATTAGTGAGGGATATAAGATTTGGAATAGCCTTTCTACTGAAAGTCAGGAAGTTTTGCGGCCTCACCTAACTTCAAGGTACAGCTGCAATTTTTTTCTTGTTCTGCGTCACAATTACATGGCTGTTTATTTCAGCTACTCTGCAGTTATTCCTAAAGGAAGTTCACCAAAGAAACCATTCTTCCAATCTTCTAAGAATGTTACATTTCATTACTGGATACAGCACTGGTGTACCTTTCTAATACACAAGGTGAGCACTATCAAGAACATCACTATCACTAATACATGTATTTTCTTTTTAGGTTCCTGATGGTCTCACAAAGACTATGTTTCTACCCTGCAGTTTAGTTTTTCAGGTTGGTTCAGCAATACGTCTTATCCTACTGGCAATTGTCTGGGGAATGAGATGTGTTAGGACTTACAAAGTTGAGCCATATACAATATATATATAATACTTATAGCACGAGTCAGAGTACAATATGGGAAAATATTTTACGAGCACGCAAAATATTTTCACGAGCCAAAGGCGAGTGAAAATGTGGCGTGAGAGTAAAATATCATTCCCATATTGTACGACGAGTGTGATAAGTGATTTATTGCTTCTTTGAAAATTTTCTCAACCGGTTACAATACAATTTTCATTGATTTTACTCGCTACGCGCGCGCTACAAGTAGCGTACAATATAAACCGTACAATATGGGAGAATACAGAACGCTCGCGTGATGCGGAAATATTCAAGTAAAAATATCAAAGCTGCAATAAAATATAATATATATATATATATATTATACATAGGTATATGTATGTATATGTAGCATATTAGTAGTCATATGATTGCATGATAATAGTGACGACCAATGGGCACAGACTTTGAAGCACAGCCTTGAGAAAGACTTTATTTTAGAACTTTTGTTTACCTTTTCAACTGTCATATGCAGAGTGTGATAGCAACCTGTGAGTGAAGTATCATCTTTTATTCAAGCATGCTATCGGGAGGCTAATACGCCTAGACTCACTTTGTCATTATAAAGGGTATACATTTAACTTCACTGCTGCAAGACTATACTATTAAATGATTGATTTTAGCTTCTAACACTCAAGCTATTAAAAAGATCTTGTTTTTAAATTACGTGTATATGGTAAAGGGGATACAATGCCATAGTAACCATACCCGCAACTGTTTGAATTGAAAACAACAACAACAGCAAAAAACAAAACAAAAACAAGTCATGTTATTTAAACATTTGCTTTGTTGTTAAGTAGTAGCTCTAACGCACAATACTTTCACACAACTGGACATATGTACCTACACAAGACTTACCTTCAGGGTTAGACTAATGGCCAATGAATTTTCAAGTAAATATTGTTGCTTACGGCTTACAACAATGTCAAATAGCGCATTAACTTACCACTGCCACTAACTCGAATAAAAGTGAAACTCCGGTAAGTTTTTAAGCTTTAACTGCACCCACAAAGAATTCAATTTTTAGGATGATAAGGGTAATGATTGATAAACCAGAGGATTCTGTTTAGTGAAGCTTAGGATGGGGTTGACTACCGAAAAAAACGCCAGGGTCAAAGTACAAAAATGACATGCGTACGTCCAAACATATATATCCCCGATTTTCAATTGAGTAACCCCTGATTTTTTGTCTCGCTCGCTTCTCACTCGCCAATTACTTAACCAGCTACTGAGTTTAGGGCTTTTTCAATTTGCTTAGGATAAATCTAGTATTTCATTTGTAGTTCATAGCAAGTCTCTTCCTTAACTCGTTACTTAATGGATGTATGAAAGGAAATTGAAGCATAAACATGTTAACTCATTACTAATATAAATCTCATGTTAAGTTGCTATATCTCGCTTGCCATATACAATTGCTTGTGATTATTACATTTTTTTTGTAATGTACATTATCTATAGCATGACAAGTCTCTGGCTGTGTACTTGTTGCCATATTTGTTGATTACTATTCTCAAACTAGGACTTAACGAACTCGATCAGCTTGTAAGTGACACATAGTTACTTAAAGGTTTAAGTAAT
>WLWD01004415.1_pt1 | contig 43124 bp, 35 predicted proteins | sample 6712731 | NCBI WGS metagenome assembly WLWD01 (sample SAMN12718690, study PRJNA576275) | sponge metagenome | isolation source: marine sponge | host: Mycale hentscheli | place: New Zealand: South Island, Marlborough, Capsize Point | collected 2014-11-01 | reverse complement strand
ACCGAAGGCAAGGAGCAGGCGTTCCACACGACCAAGTTTGTGCTGGACCGGCCGTCGCGCCGCCTGAGCGAAGAGGGGCAGTGGGCCAATGATCTGACGGTCGACGAGCAGCGTCGGCTGGGCTACGACATGACCAGCCGGCCCGACCGGGTGTGCGTCTGGGGGCTGCGCGCCCTGTGGGCCGCGGACGACAGCTGCGTGGTGGTGTGCCCCGCCTCGCACAAGGCCAACGTCCAGCCGCCCCCGAGCATGGCACGCGCCGAGGAGCTCGGGGCGACGGAGCGCGTGCAGCTGGGCCCTGGCGACTGTCTGCTCGCAGTTGCCACCACGCTGGTCGGCGCCGCACCGGGCTCCTCGCTGCAGGAGTGCCTCTTTTGCGACGACGCCCGCTACCCTGGGGGGGCCTTCGGCCACGGCGCACCGGGTGTGGACAGCTGGCTGGACGAGCTCACGCCGGCGCGCCGAGCGCTGGTGGCCGGCCCACCACGCGGCCTCGGCCACGACGGCCAGCCCCTCAGCAACGAGCAGCAACTGGCGCCGTCGCTACTGGGCGTCAACACGCGGCCGGACGCTCCGAACCACGAGGAGGTGTGGTTCTGGGACCTAAGAGGCTACCTGGTGCTGCCTGGCGTGATGGACCCCCAGTGGTTAGCCCAGTGTAATGCAGCGCTCGACTCGCCCTTCGCCGAAGCCAACCGTCGGCCAGTGGGCCTCTCGAGCAGCACCGTGGGCGAGTACCCGGACTACGAAGGCTGTTCGCAGACTATTGCCCCGGCCCCGGGCACGCACTGCAACGAAGAGCGCATCTCGCAGACCTGGACCCATCCCTCCCCCTTCAGCGATGGCTTTCGACGCATGATCGACAATCCGCTCGTCAACGCGCGGCTGAAGTGGATGATCGACCCGGGCTTCGTCATGACCACGTGCTACACCATCGTCAGCCGCGACGGGGCGGCCGGCCAGCCCCTGCATGGCGGCTGGTTTTACGGCGCCGGCCATACCTATCATTTCCGGGACGGCCAGCCTCGTACGGAGCAGGTGAACATCGGCTGGTTGCTCCAAGACGTCGAGACGGCGACGGGCGACGGCGGACTGATGTTAGTCCCCGGAAGCCACAAAGCACGGCTGCCGCTGCCGCGCCCGAAGCAAAGCAGCTGCGACCTGCCGCAGGTCAAGCACATGCAGGGGGTGGCCGGAACGGTGATCATGTACACGGGCACGACGACGCACGGCGTGCGTAGCTGGCGCAACCCCAATCGCGAGCGGCGCTTCGTCAACACCAAAGCGGGACCCAATATACGGCGGCCGGAGCCCGAGGCGGCGCGACCGAGTCCCTGACGACCTTTGGCGATCTTGCCAGCAGGAGGTGCCCGAGCTGCGACAGGTCGGCAACCGCTGGGTGGGCTGTCACTGCGCCGATGAGTTGGACCTGGCGTCCTGATTTGAGCTGAATGAGACAGGAGGAAGAGCGCTATGGCTGAAGACATGCGGTCCCTGGCACTGATCGGGGGCGACGTCACGATCGAAGGTGCGGTCTCCGTCGAGGAAACGGCGGAGGATGTACACCCGTGGCGGCTGCCGGTGGACCGGAGGGACCTGTTCGAACCGTCGGTGGTCAACAAGGCGTCGATGCCGGCGGGTGTGCGTCTGACATTCGTCAGCGACACGGCATCTGTTCGACTCGATATCGCCCCCCCAGGTGTCGAACCGGATCCGCCCTGGGTGTTCGATCTGCTGGTGGATGGTGAACTGCACCAGCGCCTGGCGCCTCCGCCGGATGCGGAAAGTCTTCACTTCACCGATGTGCCCGCTGGGGAACATCGACTCGAGCTCTACCTGCCGAGTCAGTATGCCCCGGTCGCTATCCGGGATCTGAAAGTCAGCGCAGGCGCGTTGGTACACGGCTGGCACGATGAGCGTCGCCGGATCGTGCTCTACGGCAGCTCCATCACGCACTGTCGGCATGCTGCCGGGCCGAGCGAGACGTGGCCGGCTCTGGTGGCCCGGCAATTCGACCTGCACCTGACGAGCCTGGGATACGGTGGGGACTGCCACATGGACCCGGTCGTGGGCCGGATGATCCGTGATCTTCCGGCCGATTACATCGGCCTGAAGATCGGCATCAACATGATGGGGGCCGTGTCGGCCTCGGACCGGAGTTTCCGCGCTCTCGCCATCGGGCTGATCGAGACGATCCGCGACGGGCACCCGGAAACACCCCTGGTGGTGGTGTCACCGATCTGCCACCCGCCGAATGAAACGACGGAGAACGCCGCAGGAATGACCCTGCAGCTGATGCGCCAGCGACTGGCCGAAACATGCGAGGTGCTGCGCGCACATGGAGACGACAACCTGCACTATGTGGACGGCCTGTCGGTGATGGGCCCTGACGACGTGCATCTCTACATCGACGGCATCCACCCCAGCGCCGAGGGCTATCGCTTCCTGGCGGCGGGCTGGGCGCGTGAAGCGGCGCCGAAGCTGGGACTGTCGTGAACGTATAGCGGCTCTCTGAACCGCCTATCTGCCCATCGATTTTTCAGCCGATTTCAGGTCTTCACAGGCCGTACCTAGGTACGCATAAACCGCGGTACTTTGGAACAGTTGAAGGACCGGCAATGGAAGATGGCCGGATGGCACAGCACCACGTCGCCGGGCTCGCCGGTCAGCTCCACTACTTTTACCGGGACGCCGTCGACCAGCGTCTCCTTTTCCATAAAGCGGCGGATCCGATCGCCTTGGTCCGGCGCCTTGCCGGTCAGCTCGGCAAGCCAGGCATGCGAATGGCTGAAACGGTTGTCGAGTAGCGACTTCTTGAGCTCAATATCCAGCGAGCCCAGGCTTTGGAAAAACTTCAAGGACAGTCGGTGCGAGCCAGAGACGATGAGGGTACCGCCGCCGCCGGGCTCGACTTCGGAGAAGAATTTGAAGGTCTGCAACCGGGGCGGGATCAGGCCGTACTGGCCCGGCCCAGGCCTGAAGTCGATGTGCCACTTGTTTGTGCGCAGGGTCCAGGGCGAGTCGTGGTTTTCGGGGAAGCTGAGCAGGAAGCCACCGCCATTCTTGCGCAGTTGTGCCACTTCGACGCCCGCCAATTGGGCATAGGCGTCCATGACCCGCTCGGAGGCGATGGGGCCGTAGATCGGGTTGTCGCGGGAGCTGTTGAGCTTGAAGTCCCCCGGTTGGATCTTACCGGAATGACGCCCGTTGATTGTCCAGGTGGAGGGATCGTCGCGCTCGAGGCCGTGCCGGCGTTTGAGCTCGGCCCACATGAATTCCTTCATCTCCAGCGCGGCCGCCGGCGGAAAGGCTTGGCGCAGATAGACATACCCCCGTTCCATAAAGGATAGCACTTCGTCGGGGGTGAGCACCTTAGGCCCGTCGGCGGCCAGGACCTTTTGGGCCGCGAGGACCGGGTCGAGGTTGGCCTGTACCAAAACGTCGGGCAGATCGGGTACCTCGTCCTGGCCCAACAAGTACTGAGTCAATTCGATCAATTGGTCGGCGCGGCCGTCGCCCTTGGGATAGAATTGTTCTAACGGCCGCCGCCACTGGCGATAGTGGTTGGCCAGGGGCGCGGCAGCTTCCCAGCGGATGAGGGTGTATTTTTCCACCTGCAACAAAAGGGTGCACAGCGCCTGGCGTTCGCCCGGATCGGCGGTGGCGGCAAAGAGCTGGGGCAGCCAGCCCCAGGGTCGGGCAGGATCGGTCTTGCCTTCGTAGGCCTGTTGGATGGCTTCGGCCTGGCCCCGCCGGTACGAGCGGCTGACCTGGGGCTCGAGGTTACCGCCCAATTGTCGGGCCCGCTCGCGCTCGGCCACCCACTGGGCTTCGCTTTTGTCCAGGTCGCTGCCTAGGCCCTGCTGGTGGCACCAGACCCGGTAGCCGCCGAGCGTGCTAAAGCCGAGGGCTTCGATATGGCGGCGCAATTTTACATCCAGGTCGGCTAGCTTGGGGATTTTGCCGCGGCGGCGCTTGGGTGGGGCCTTGCCAGCGGTGCTAACCCGCTGGGCGACTTCCTCCCGCAGAGCCGTCCAGTTGTAAAAACCGTACTGGCGGGCGATGGCGTGCTGAGCGTCGTGCAGGGATAGGTCGGCGGCCAGGATCTGGCTGTCCAAATGGGCGGCAAAGCGCGGCAGGTATTGGCGCAGCGGTGCGCAAACCTCGGGGCTGCCGCCGCGGTGGGCTTTTTGCAGCTCCTTGGCCTGTTTTTTGAGGAAGTCTAGATTGGGGTTTTGCGGCAGAGTCGCAGACATGGAGGCCCTCTTTCACTGATGCTTGTTGTCTGCGAAGACAAGCCGAAAGAAGGATGCTGCCCTAAGGGCTAGAGCGCGAAAAACAAGGTGGGTTCAACCCTTTCCGCAGACCGAGGCGTCCTTTGGCCGCCTGAGGGCAAATCTAAAATTGCCGTTTAACCGAGTCAAGCGGATAAAGTGGAGTCAAGTAAATAGAAGCCAGGTCAAGCGATATAGAAGCGGAATCAGCCCCTTACTTGGTTCAATAGGGAGGAAGCGTACGGCCTCGAAGTCCGTCTACCCCCGCCCCTAAGCGTCATTCTGAAGGAAGCATGCCTCACTTTCCGGGGCAGGCAACGAGGTTCCAACTGCAGGTAATCTAAACGTCAGGCCAACCTTATTCGGAACCTGAGACAGTCCGCTGTGAATTCTTCGGCCCGGGTCATGTCGGAGTAGTTGTAGAACTTGGGCTGCTCGGGAAGGGTCATGATCAGGTCCCCGGAGCCGCGTTCCTCGTAGAGTCCCCAGTTCGTGTACCTGCGCTCGGTAGGGGCACCCTCGGGAATGTCTTGAATGACACGGACCGTTTCCTTCAAGATGCAGCAGCGCTCCGTGTCGAACTCGGCGATCGTGAGGGGATAGCGAGGTGTCTGCCCATGGACCGGCCCGGGAAGGATGTTGGCAAACCAGTATGTCTTGCCCGTTTTGGAGGAGCGGATGAACTGCGAAAAGGAGGCCGGATTCCAGACGGGCTCCCCGTCTTCATAACGAAGGGGCTCGGGGTCCGACCATGTCATTCCACCGTCTCCAGACCGGGTGCACTGTCTCGTCGAGTATAGACCCGCCTGCTCGTCTCCCTGACAGCGCATCGCGTTGAAGAGGCTTTCGCCGCCGAGGTTTGTCACCGCCGGCTCGCAGCAGCCAACCTTTGTGACGTCGGAAGGTACGCTGATGAGATCGCCAAACGTGAAGTCTAGAGCCGAGCCGTCCGCATTCCATCGGGCACGCGCGTATATCACGCCTTCGAGGGAGTCGCCGCCCACGGTCAAACCAAAGACCAGGGATCCGTCCTCGAGCCACGTGTGGGCCAACATGTCGGCCATGGCGCCCCCCTCCCCGTAACGAATTCCAGGCGCCCAATGGATCGTGTCATACGGTTCGCGACAGTCGACGATCTGCTGCGAATCGCTCCAGGTCCTGCCCCCGTCCCGCGAGATCTGGTAGCGCATGCGATAGGTCCGCTTACGAAGGTTTCCAGCCCTGAACATGGGTTCATTGGTGTCGACGTCGTACGTAGAGTAGATGGAGAGCAGCACGTTCCGGTTTAGGTCCAAGACGTGTGCAGGCACATTTCTTTGTTCTCCACTCAGGTCAGCGGGATCTTCGGCCGTCAAGTTCGGCTCCGCACGCCATGTCAATCCGTTGTCAGTGGAGCGCCGACGATAGATCCGGTCGTGGTAGTAGACCTTCCCGATATCTGGATCTACGAGCATGCCCTCATCTTTGACCGATTCGAGGATTTCGTTTCCTTCCAGATCGGTGTATGATGGATTCTGCGCGTAGACGGCCATGCCTTCTCGGGCAGAGATGTAGAGTTCGGACTTGACGGAGATGTTCATACTGACAAACCCTTCCGTTTTTGGTACACAGCGACTGGAATACGAAGGCCATGAAAATGGGGGCCATCTCTTGAGATGCGCCCCTTGAACTTAGCCTCTTCGGTGTCTTTAGCCATCTTTTTCGCAACCCTCACGTATTTCTGCGCAAAGACGTCGTAGAAGGAATCGCCCCTGTTTTGAGCACCTGGCTGGTGGTTAAGAGCACTATTGAATAGCTTAAAGTTCGTCGTCGAACGAGTGCGTGATTAACGACATTTATAAATCCAGCTGACGACCATTAGAATTCCCGGTTTCATCGCCCCTCCGTATCCTAGCCAGAGATCCTTTCAAGGAGGTCTGGATGGTTACGGATCAACAAGTGAGACGACTGATGAAACAACTGAGCCAGCAGCGGCCCTTGGGTGTGGCGGCCGCGCAAGCCGGGATGGACGAGAAAACCGCCCGTAAGTATCGAGATAGTGGCCAAGTACCCAGCCAAGCCCGACGCCCGCACACCTGGCGGACCCGGCCCGACCCGTTTGCCCAGGTATGGGATGAGGTGGCCGCCGCTCTGGCGGTCAATCCCGGGCTGCAGGCCAAAACCCTCTTTACCCAGCTGCAACGGCAGTATCCTGGACACTTTAGCGAGGGGCAACTGCGCACGCTGCAGCGCCGGATCAAAGTCTGGCGCGCCACCCAGGGCCCGCCCAAAGAGGTATTTTTCCCCCAGGTCCATAGGCCGGGTCAATTGGCTCAGTCGGATTTCACCCATATGAGCTCGTTGAGCATTACCTTGGCCGGTCAGCCCTTTGAGCATCTGCTGTATCATTTTGTGCTGCCCTATTCCAATTGGGAAACAGGCATGATCTGTTTTTCGGAGAGCTTCGAGAGTCTCAGCACGGGGTTGCAGCAGGCCTTATGGGCGTTGGGTGGGGTGCCACACCAGCATCAGACGGACCGACTGACCGCGGCTACGCCGCCCCAACCGCGCCAGCGGATCTTTACCGCCCGCTATGCGGCCCTGTTGCGGCACTATGGCCTGGAGGGCCGGTTGATCCAGGCAGCCAGTCCGCATGAAAATGGCGATGTCGAGCAGCGGCATTATCGCTTGAAACAAGCCCTTGAGCAGTCGTTGTTGCTGAGGGGCCACCGCGATTTTGAGGATCGGGCCGCCTATGCCACGTTTCTACGCCAAGTATTTGCCCAGCTCAATGCGCCCCGGCAGGCGCGCCTGACCGAAGAGCGGGCGCAGTTGCGCCCCTTGCCGGCCCAGCGCTTGGACTCCAGCAAACGCTGGCAGGTCAAGGTCGGCCCCTCCTCGACCATCCGGGTCAGCCGCAATGTCTACTCGGTGGACAGTCGCCTCATCGGCGAAACCGTCGAGGTCCACCTCCATGCTGAGCACGTGGAAATCTGGTATACCCGTCGGCGGATCGAGACGATGCCTCGGCTGCGGGGGCAGGGCCAAGCGCTGATCCAATACCGGCATCTGATTGACGGGCTGGTGCGCAAACCGGGCGCCTTCGAAAACTATCGTTACCGGGCCGCCTTGTTTCCCTCCAGTCGATTTCGCATGGCCTACGATGCCTTGCGCCGCGACCATCCTCCTCGCCAGGCCGATCAGGCGTATCTATCGATCCTCCACCTGGCCGTGCACCACGGGGAAACCCCGGTCGAGCAAGCCCTCGAAGCCGTATTGGGGCATGCTCAGCGGTTTACCGAGGCCACCATTGAGGCCCAACTCACCGCTTCGGTCCCATCCTTAACGCCCCCTCCGATCGTGATTGCCCCCGTGGATCTGACCGTTTATGACGGTCTGCTGGAGGTGGAGGCATGAGCCTATCGACGCCGTTGAAAACCGAATTGACCGACCTGCTCAAAACCTTGCGGCTGCCCACCGTGCGGGCCTGCTACGGGGAGACGGCCGACCAGGCTCGACAGGAAGACTTGGCCTACGAAAGCTACCTGTTGGAAGTGATCCGGCGCGAAAGCGAGACCCGACGCCACCATCGCATCCAGCGTTACCTGCGGCAATCCAAACTACCGCTGGAAAAAAACTTGCAGACCTTGGAGCGGACTCGACTGCCCAAAAAACTCAAGGCCCAGCTGACCACCTTGCTGGAGGGCTCGTTTTTGGACCGGGGCGAAAACGTATTGGCCTTTGGCAATCCGGGCTCGGGCAAAACCCATGTCCTCTGTGCCCTGGCCCAAGAATTGATCCACCAGGGTCGACAGATCCTCTTCATGCCCTGTAACCTGTTGGTGCAAGAATTACTGCTGGCCAAGCGTGAGCTAACCCTGCCGCGGCTGTTGAAACGCTGGAGCAAATATGACGGCCTCATCCTCGACGATATCGGCTACGTCCAACACAGCCGCGAGGAAATGGAGGTCCTGTTTGCTTTGCTGGCCCATCGCTACGAGCGGGGCAGTGTCCTGATCACCAGCAATTTACCCTTTTCGCAATGGGACACCATCTTCAAAGATCCCATGACTACGGCCGCCGCCATCGACCGACTGATCCATCATTGCGTCATTTTGGAGATGAACCTACCCAGTTATCGGCTCGAACAATCCCAACAGAAAAAAACCGCGTCGATGAAAACAACCTCCTCAACCAAACAAACCCCTTAATCCGGGCATTTTAATTGTCGCTATCCGGGAAAAATACTTGACGTTTATCAAGTGCGCTTATTTACCATTTTTATCTAACAATAAATTTCACAAGGTATGCCGTCCCAGGAATGAATATGAGAGGGCGCCAGAAGTGGCAGAAAGGTAGTGTACTGTGCAGACAAAACCTCAGAACGCCAGCGGTCAGGCAGGCGCAGCTCGAACAGCCATCACCGCTCCCCTCGACGCGGCGCAGATGCAGGCTTTCGAAGACGACGGCGCGGTGCAGGTCGATCTGCGCCTCGGTCCCGACCTCTTGGACAAGGCTGAAGCCGCGTGGGATCGCCTCGACAAATCAGGCGACTCAACGCCACACGGCCTCTTTGCAGACCGGGATTTCGTAGAGCTTATTTCGGCACCGGTATTCGAGGAGATCGCCAAACAGGTGCTGCGTAGTAACCGGGTCTTCATCCTCGAAACGGGGCGCGCGGGAACAGGACTGGAACGTGCGGATGCAAACGAAAGAGCCCAGCGCAACGACTGGACCGAGAAACACGGAGTCCGGTCGGAGTGGGCCAATTCCATGCACCTAGATGTTCAGGTGACGACCGAGGACTTTGAGGCGACGCCGCGGCGGGAGCACCTAGCCATTTGGTTCTGGCTAAACGACGTACCTGCCGAACGCGCCGCGATGCGGGTACTCAAGGGCAGCCACAAGCAGTTGGGGGCGCACTGGCAGGAGATGCAGCAGCGCTGGAAGGCCAACCCGCACGCGCCACTGCCGGTGCAGCACGGGCCGCGTTGGGAGGCGGAGGGCGAGCCCGATGCCCGCTCGTTTGCGGGGTTGGAACCCACCGCGATGGCCGCGCCCCGCGGCTACGCCCAAGTCTTCTCGCAGTCTCTTCTCCACGCCGGTTGGCATTCAGAGGACACCGAGCCGCGCAAGGGATTCCACATCTCGTGGGTCGCCGACGGAGTCAGCATTGGGGGGATGCGCTTCAATGATCAAAGCGGCCGGATCGACGGCGTGCGCGAGCGCAGTGCCAAGTTGCGGCAGGTCATGGCCCCGGAACGGCGGCACGTGGCCATGGACGACAGCACCCTCGAACGGCTGGTGGCGCTGTGGGAGGAAGAATGGCCACCAACTCTACGCCAGCGCTTCCGGCTCTGATGAGTAGATACTGCCCAAAAGTACCGAAGAAATGATTGCGGCGAGTGACCAATTCGGCCAACTCTATTTGTCAGATAGCCGATCAAGTAGAATTCCGGCCATCGCTTTGGCCCCGATCAAAATGGAAGCCTCATCCGCAACGTAGTTTGGGCTATGAGGCATGCCTACCCAACCTTTCGAGGCGTTAGAAACACCTAGGAAGAAGAAGACACCCGGAACTTCGTTCTGGAACGAACCAAAGTCTTCACTGAAAGCTGGAATAACTGTATCCAGTTCGAGCACCGAATCTGCCCCAAGTATAGAACGAGCACTACTTACAGCCCGTCTTGTCAGCTCTGGGTCGTTGGTCACACCTGCGATGGATCTCACCTCATGCTCGTATGCGAACGAAACGCCTTCCATCGCGACCGAGGTGATCGCCTCTCCGACTTTGTTCTTGGCTTTTTCTGTAGCCACATCGCTCGCGGTCATAATGAAAGCAGTCAGTTGAGTGCTGTCACCTGACTTGCTGACGACCGGTTTGCCTGCCTCTACGAATAGAAAGTCCCGATCAGCCACTGGTGTTAAGGCGGCCGTTGGCGAAACCGTGGAAATGGCAAGAATCGCTTCGCGGATACGCCGGCCGGCCTCTTTCAGGTCACCGTCTCCGGTGATCCTCACGATGAGGCGATCTCGACCTGCCATCATGCCACCCACCATGGTTCCGATTTTGCCGATTTCGAGCGGAGCGGTGTGGTACGCGTAGATGGCATCGGGTTTTGTCTCGTCAAACACCCCGTCGGCGAGCATGGCGCGTGCCCCTGTTGCACTTTCTTCAGCGGGTTGAAACAACAACATAACCGAGCCTGGCAACTCTTCGCGGATTTCAGCAAACGACTCAGCTAAAGCCAGTCCAAGCGTAGTGTGAATGTCGTGACCACATATATGCCTGATACCCGATAGATCGGACCGAAACTCCACCGGGTCAGGGGCGTCAGAAAGCACGGCATCCATGTCGGCGCGGAATGCAACTAATGGCCTCTCCCGCGTTCCTCGCAGAATACCGATAACACCGTGGCCACCGATATCTGTTTTTACTTCGTAGCCAAGGCTACGTAGCCGAGTTGCAACTATTCCAGCTGTGCGTTCTTCTTTGCCTGATAGTTCGGGATTGCGATGCAGATCGCGGCGGATTGCGATGAGGTCGTTGAAAGACGCGTCAAGTCGAGCATCAATGCGCCCGATCAGCTTCTGGTGCTGTCCGGTCGCTGTGGCTGGAAATAGATTCACTCCCAGCATTGCCAATACCCAAACCAACATGAACTTTATGCGAATAAGAAAAAGCGAATCGAACTTCTGCATTGCAGTCCTTTTTTAGTCGGCTGTGTTGGCAGGTGCATTACGTACCACAGTGGATAAAACAACTATCATCAATATTCTTCATTCCCTGAATAATTAGATGAGGCTTGGTCATAATTGGGATGGCTCGCCGGTGGACGGCTGATCGAGGGCGACGAGTCTGACGCTCATTCTCGGGCTTCGCCCTCCGAGGCCACTGCGCCCGCCCGCTGCGCGGGCCCCCGGGCTTGTGGAATCCGCTTTCAGCCTCATCGCCCTCGATCAGCCTTGGCACAAGCCTCGGTAGAACAACAGATTAGATAAATTGTTAATTATGACCAACCCTCAATTAGATCACTTTCCGCTTTTGATCTATATGGTCAGCCTTTAGCTCTTATAACGAAGGATGGAGGTAATGTGTTCGATATCTTTTAGATAAAGGATTAGATAGCTCTTCTCTTTTTCTGTTCGCTCTTTTCCCACGACGCCGTTATTTCTTCCCAGTTTGAGATTTGCTGTGGATTTTTTTTGCTGCGCACAACATGCTTCATTTCCCTGAACCACAGACTCTCGTCTATCGGCGTGCCAGCAGGACTAAAGCGAAAATCCATAGACCAGCGCACAGAAGGCGCATGCCCCGTTGTCGATCGATGAAAAAGATGGTTGTGAAATACAATAAAATCACCCGGTCGGAATTCGGGCATCACGACCTCTCTGCCCGCTGCAGGGTCGGTCGCTGGCGTAGGTTGATTTTCTGTTTCTTTGCCGTGTTGCTGAATAGGCAGTTTATGCGTCCCAGGAATTAACTGCATCGCCCCATTTTCTTTATTCACAGGGACAAATGGCACCCACACGGTAGGCCAGTGATACTGTTCTGTATTCACCATATACCCTGAATCTTGGTGCCAGGGCAGTGATTGCAACGTCATCTCCGGAAGCTTTGGACGCAAAATCCAGTCCCCGTTGTGCTGTATCTCAGGGCCGATCAAAGATTCGACGACATCGAGAATCGCGGCATGGGCCATAAGAGCATACAGTGGGCGGCTGAAGACCGCAGCGTGCCAGGTACCGTCTTCGGGTTCACCACCATGCTCAAGCCATACTTTATACCAGCGGGTGGAAAATGGCTCGTTTAGATATAAATCAGAGATCTTTTGGTTCCTGTACAATGCCCTGGTCTGGGAATCCACTAACTCTTTGAGGACATCAATAAAATTATCGATCACATTGTCGGGAATCGCATTCCGTACTACTACGAAACCATCATCCTCATAGTTGTCTTGTTGTGCCTGGGTAAGGTGTGCCATGGTTTTCGTAGGATCCTGTGATAAGTCTGGTCTAGTCTAACAACGGTTCGAGCGATTTGTACAATCTGCCGGCGCTTTCTCTAAGACCGCCCGGGCGGTTGCGCTGGAGCCAGAGGTCTTCGTAGCGGGCGATGATATCCTGCAGATCGCGGCGCAGAATGGAGCGGGTGGGGCCCTGGCCCAGGGTGCTGAGGAGGCGGTGGGTGCCGTGGCGGGCCATGGCGATGGCGGTGGACAGTTCGTCTTTGAGCAGAGAGGCGTCCGGGGCTTGAGCGCGCATAGTGGAGACTCGGCTTTCGAGGTCGTCGAAGCGGCGGGCACACTTTTTGAAAGCGGCGGGCGTATTGCCATCCAGAACATGGTCGGGATTTTTCATATCCCAAAAGAGGGTGCTGTAGAAGGGGGTGCGGTTTTCGGGCTGGTTTGGCAACAGTTGATAGACGCGGCCCAGGTCGAAGAACAGCTGGGCGGTGGCGCCGCTGGAATCGCAAAAGACCAGGCGGTTGAGGGCGGCGAGGACGTCGGCGTTGCGGTTGTTTTTGAAGGACCACGAATAGGCGGCGCCGGCGGCGATGCCCAGGTAGCTTATGGGTTGGAACTGGTGATGGCCAAAGTCGCCCCAATCGGTGATGAAATAGCCGGCGGCCCCGTGCTTGAGGCCGTTGCGGGCGGCGTTGGCCAAATTGCCCAGACAATTGGGTGCGCGGCCGGTAATGGACTGCCAGCTGGAGGTACCGGGGCAGACGTAGAAGGGGATACCGGAGCGGGCGAAGAGCGGCGCCTGGCGGTTAAAGGGATGGTCCGACTCGTAGCCCCAGTTGAGCGCGGTGATGTCGCCGGGCAATTCGGCAATGAGGTCGGGCTGGTGCAGGATGATGTCGCCCCAGAACATCATGTGGCGCTTGTGTTTTTTTACCAGGCGGTGGATTTGTAAGACGAAGTCGAGGTAGACGCGGGTCTGGCCTTTTTGCTGGCATAGTTTTTTGCTCCAGCCGGTGCCCAATTCATTGGCTTCGTCGCAGGCGACGTTGAATAAGGGGCTGGAGAAATTGGACAGGAATTCGGCGTAGAGCGAGTTGAGCAGGTTTAAGGTATTGCGGTTGGGGCGCGGCACGGTGCCACCCGGCACTTCGGCCAGGTGGTGGTACTCGGGGTGTTGCAGCCAGCGCTGGAAGTGGCTAAAGGAACTGAGGTGGGGCACCAGGTCGATATGGCGCTGGCGGCAGTAGGCGTCGAGTTCGAGGATTTCGGCGGCCGTCAGGGGCGAGGCGTTGCGCCACACCACTTGGTGCGCCGAAAAAGCGAAGGTGTGTTCAATGCGCAATTGCAACTGGTTTAGCTTGAGGCGCGCCATCAGGTCGATATAACTCTTTAGCGTTGCCAGGGTGGGCACCTTGCAGCGGCTGATGTCTAGCATAACGCTGCGCTGGGCAAAGTCGGGGTGGTCGGCGATGGCGCAGCACGGCAGGCGGGCACCGTGATGGTCGACCAATTGGCGCAGCGTTTCTAGACCGTAGAAGACGCCGGCTTCGTCGGCGGCGTTTATTATGACGCCGGTTTCGCTGGCAATAAGTCTATAGCCCTGCGGTGAGATGCCGCGCCTTGCCAGCGTCAGTTTGAGGAAGATCCGGCCCTGCTGCGGGGGACCGGCGGTGACGCTTAGGGGGACGGCGAATGCGGGGCTGATGTGGCGCGCAAAATCGATGACCTGATTTTTTAGCGGGGAGGAAAAGGTCGGGTCTATGTGGACCCACTGCGCGGCGCTAAAATCGATGCGCTGTTGGTGGAAACGAACACTGCGCGGTGCGGGAAATAGAAAGTCTTGCATGGGGCCGCCGCTTTGCTAGTTGTCCAGGAAACAGGAATTTTGCCAGAGCGTCAAATTAACGCCTGCCGGTATACCAACGGTCGTTTCGCAATCAATGCCCTAATTTCTCCTCCCAACCCCGCAGTTTCCCCACCATGTCCCGAATGCGGGGCCGCTGACTGCCACGGAACGCCTCGTGCAGTAAACCAAAGCCCCCGTCGTCCGCCCGCAATATTTCAAAGTGTTTCTCGGTCGTGGGCTCGGCCGCAAATTTCACATATTTTACGGTGATAAAACTACGTCCTTCCTGCTTGCCGTACACCGCGTGGAATAGACGATCGTTGAACATTACCACATCGCCCGGCTGGACTTCGAGTGGTTGGCAATACAGATCCGGACCGGCGACGCCAAACGTTCGGAGACTGGTATCGTTCTGAGCAGTTCCATTCAATCCCTCGTGGAGGGCTCGTAAATGCTGCAGAAAAGGCAGATGGTGGGAGCCGGGTATGATCCGCAGTGCCCCAGTCTTCTTTTGCATCGGCTGGAGGTATATCATGACCTTGACGCGGGCATATTGTACCCCGATGTCATCGGGCCGGTCGGAGTGCCACTGGAGAAGGTTCTCCTCAGTGAAACTGCCCTTGTGGCCTTCCGACCCACCCCAGACAAAGTCCGGACCCAGTAAGTCCACAATGGGCCGGTAAATGCGGTCATCCTCGGGCAGTTGGGCCAGCCCCGGCCGTTTCTCCACAAAGGGCACTACGATCTGATACGGATTCTCGTCCGGTTGCCGCTCTTGGTCGTCCCGCCAGATCTGGTTGGCCTCACCAGTGATCTCTGCTATTTCCGCAGGCGTTAAAATTCGCCGCAAAATGAGGAAGCCAAAGGTTTCGTAGTGGGCTATTTGTGCTGGTGTTAGCATAGTGGGAATTATAAAGGGCCTTTTAGAACGCCGGGTCAAGCCATATGGGCGTCTGCTCGATATCTTTGCTGCCGGGTGAGCGGCTTTACGAAGCTCTCTTTGAGGCTTGGTTCACCGATGCGGGTTAGAGACTACAGACGATAAACCCGTCGCGCCGTCTCGCGGAAGAGGGCCGCCTTCTCGCTTTCACTCGCCCCGGCCGCCAGGCGCTTGAAGGCATTCCAGTAGTTCACGTAACTACCCGAAATCTTGTCGACCGGAAAATTGCTCTCAAACATGCAACGGTCGGGACCGAAGGTCTCGATCACAGTCTCCACATAGCCCCGCCAGGCGTCGGCCAACTCCTGTGAGGACGGCGCGGTCGGGCGTTTGTCAAAGGCGAAGCCGTTGAGGGCCATGCCCATACCGCCCAGCTTGACGGTGACGTTGGGACAGCCCGACAGCGCGCGCATGCTGGCGCTCCATTCGGCGAAGACCTCGTCCCGGCGTTCGGCGTAGCACTCCACCCCCAGGGGGCCCCCGACGTGATTGAGGATAATAGGTTGCTCGGGGAAGCTGCGTGCCAGGTCGACGAGATCGCCCAGCTGAGGGTGATACAGCCAGGCATCGAAGCTGAGACCCAGCTCACCCAGCTTGGCGAAGCCCTCGCGGAAGCCGACATGGTCGCGATACAAGTATCGCGGCGGCTTGCTGTGGCTGTTGTGCACACTTGCCGTCCTGTCCTCCCACCCGGCGGCGTGGCGAATCCCCTTGAAGCGTCCGCCGCCCACTTCGATCTGCGCCCGCAGCACCTCCTCCACCGCCGCCCCACGAGTGAGATCGGCCGTGCCCACAATACCGGCGGCGGCCAGGGTGGCGCCGTAGCGTCCGCTCGCCGCCATCGCCGCCAGCCCGTTGGCCGCCTCCACCTCGCCCACTACCTCCAGGCCGGGCTCGGCGCCGCGCCGGTAGAACACGGCGCACTCGATGAATACGGTGGCGATGATATTGTGGCCGCTGCCGGTATCGGCCAAAAGTTCGTCGAGCAGGTAGCGGTGGGTGGGGAAATCCCAGAAGTGGTGGTGCGGGTCGATGATCTCGAGCTCGGGTTCGAGCGCCTCTTCGGCGGTGGCGGCGAGCCGGGCCTCGTCCAGGGCCGCCATGCGCGATTCGATGGTGCTGCCGATTTTCTGGATCATGTCGCAATTCCCGTGTTTGGTGTCGAATTCGGCGTGCGTCCACGCCATTCCATAGTGTGCCTTGCTAAGACAAACGCCTTGGAGCGTCGTGGGATGTCTCCAGGATCTCCTTGATTCTTGCGGTAATTTCCGGATGATGCTTGGACAGATCCTCTTGCTCGCCGACATCATTCTTTAGATCGTACAGTTCCAGCGTACCCCTTCCCCTTCTGGGCGCACCCCTTTCCAGTCGCCCATGCGCACGGCCCGCTTCTCTTTGAACTCCCAGTAAAGAGACGCATGCTTTTCCTGCATGCCTTCCCGACCGAGCAGGCTCGGCACCATCGAAAGGCCGTCAATCCCCTGCGGCGCGCCGGTGCCGGCCAGTTCGGCGCAGGTCGGCAGGATATCCCAAAAGGCCGAGACGTGGTCGCTTGTCGTGCCCGCTTCGATCCTCCCAGGCCAGCGGGCGATAAAGGGGATGCGGATCCCGCCTTCATACAGGTCTCGCTTGATGCCGCGCAAGGGGTCGCTGCCGTTAAAAAAATACGGATCGGCCCCGCCTTCCCTGTGCGGGCCGTTGTCGCTGGTGAACATCACCAGGGTGTCGCGCTCGAGGCCGAATTCCTCAAGCTTTGCCAGCAGCTGGCCAACGTCCCGGTCCAGGCGGGAAATCATGCCTGCAAATGCGGCTTTAGGGTTCTCCTGAGCGTTGTAGACGCCCGGGCTCCATTGCCTCTTTTGTTCGAAGGGTTTTTCCGGAAACTTCCGGCCATAACATCCCAGATCGCCGTAGCCGAGATCATCGGCCAGGATATAAACGATGTTTGGGGTTTCTATCATCTTCGATAAATCCCCAGAGATAGCATCATTTTTCACCCGCCGGAAGCAATAAAGCGTTGAAACAGGTTATGCGTGATCTGTTGCACGCGCTCGTCCGGGCCTTGTTGCGTCACTCCATGCCTTGATGGGTTCTTGTGGCCTGGCGGACTGGACAAGCCATTGGCCCACCAAATCGTGGCGGCATTGAAGACGACATTGCCCTTAGGCCCGTCGTAGAGCGTCGAGGAGTATTGCCCCACCGTTTCCCCATTGATCGTGGCATTTCCCTCCGCGACGATATTCATCCCCGGGAGATTCATGGCCGGCGCCCCATGCCACTCCCAGCCTAGGAGGCCTTTGATGGAGTCCCCTTTCTTCATCCCGGTTCCCTCGAAGAGCCAGTGATCAGGTATTGCACAGGTCCAATCGCCTGAACCCCTACCACCATGATTGCCCCTATTGTCGAGTCGTCCCCCCATTAGGAGCGCGCCATCGGGGCCCATATTAAATTCGAAACCTTCCCGGTTTTGCAGCTGCCTTTTGAGGGCTTCCGGAATTTTTTTAGGCACGGGCATAAACCAACCTTCGCGCCGCGCAGCCCGGTTGGGCGTTCCGTCGCTAGAGGACAACATCGGCACGACGCAGAGAACGGAATTGCCGCCGAAAAAAGCCAGGCTCACCCCTTCCCCACGGGCTTTGAGCACATTATCATACATCTCCAAGCTCCAGTATTCGTCATGCCCCGCCGAGATGAATCCTTTAGCGCGCAGCAAGCCCTTTGGATCGGCGTGCGTGTCGATATTGGAAATGTAGGAAACATCGTACCCGTGTTGCTCCAGCCAAAAGGACAATGGGAATTCCCAGGGCAGGAATTCGCCGGAGCCACCGGAGGTCTTGTGCTTGTTGACGGGGTGGGTAAACAAGCCGTAGGGCCGATCGAAGCTCACTGTCCCGCTGGGCACACCGGTGCTGGAATACCCTTCATGTGTTGTGTAAATAGAGAAATCGGCTGGCCAGCGGTTGTAGGCAGACCAGGTCAGGTCACTGCATTGAAACAGCAGATCGCAGGGGCGATCATCGCGGACGATAAAGATGACGTAGCTCTGAATTCCGCTGGTCTCTTCCGTCAGTTTCCCCAGGTAGACGCCGCTCAGCCAATCTTCGGGAATCTCGAATTCCACAGAGGGCTCCCAATTGCATTCGCGCAGGTAGTTTTCACCGATGGGCGGGTCCGGCTGAGGGACTCCTTTTAGCGAGTCAAAGCGTTTCACCAGCCGGGCCCCGTCTCCATTGTAATAGCCGGTCCGAAAGATCTCCAACTTGAACGCGGATGCTGGAGCCGTGCTCACCATAATCTGCAACTTCTCGCCAGCTCGAATGCTGTTCGCCGAGCAATACCCTTCAATCCACGGGCAGCGCCCGTTGGTCAAGTTGGGATTGATCTTCCCCGGCAGCTGGCGTGTCTTGGTGAGCTGCCAGTCCCGCGTGCCGGGCTTGGCGTTTTCACGCAAGATCAGATCCCGTCCGGGCGCACTGGAACGCGGTGAGGAAACGGATTCTTGCGGCGCCCCATACGCTCCATACGTCAGGCTCAGACTGACTGCTGCCACGCCTTTAAGTGCATCGCGGCGATTCATACTAAGCTTGGATTCGTTCGATTCATTCATGCTGTTTTCTCCGTCCATTCTAGCGCTCCGTATGAATAGTTTATCCATAAGCCATTTCACGATTGTAGGGCCATGGAATTCCTTAAATCGTCAATCAATTCCGAGCTAAGTGGTTATTTATGGCTTCTCCAAATTTAGCGTTTCTTCTTCACGGATTCTTGCCGAACCAGATCCGTTTGATCTTAACCCATCCCCCCTTCTCAGGTTTCTCAATCGGCTTAAGCATCAGATAGCTCATCGCCCCTGTGTAGTTTGGCGCTGAAGTCAGATCAACCGTATAGGTCCGAAACTTGCCATCCCCGATGATATCCAACTGCACATGGTTTTCTGCATTAAAGGATGGATTGTGACTGTCTGTCTCATACTTAGTCCAAGCAACCAACGCCTTCTTCTGGCTGGTTATGAAAGCGGCGTTGATGTGTAAGACTGGAGCGTCTTCTGCCTTCCACAGCCTCGGTGGACTGATCGCTGCCATTCCTTGCTTTCCAAGGTCAAGCTGGATATATCCTTTGATTGGCCAGCCTGCATCAGTTCCTTCTTGCCCCGCAGCCTGGTAACGCCAATGCTGCCGGTCTTTGTCGAACCGCCAGTCAGGCAGCCCCATACCTCGTCCCCGCTCGACGGCATAGCCGCGGATATCATTCAGGCTGCCCAGGATCAGGGCATAGTTATACTCATACGTGATGTTGTGATCCAAGATTTCCGTATGCAATGGCGCGATGTAGCCGGTTGGCGAATCGTGCGTTTCCCCCCTGCCTTCCTTGCCTGCAAACCCACCAATGAATAGGTAATTGTCCGGCTTGTAGATGCCCAGTCCCCAGTCTTTGTCATTAACCAATGCCGCCCAATTCTCGGTGGCAAGCCAGTAATCCCACGGGAACCCGCCGCCCGTCTTCTTAGGGATTCGATGCACCTTGTCGTCGGTAAAGGGCTTAGGGCCTCGATAGGTCAGCAGGCGATAATACTCTCCGTTGCTATAGACGGCCGGCAATTCCTGATGTCTGCCAGTATACTTGCTCGTATCAGACCGGGCGTTGTTGAGCCGGGCACGCACCTGAGCCGTATTGTCTTTCAACTCAATCCAGCATTCATAGGTGCATTCACCAGGTACATTGTTTAATGGCCACTGCATCGGAATACACTTCACATAGAGGCTCGTTTCCTTCTTCTTGAATTCGACGACTTTCGAGCCGTTCCCATAGTCGTCACCGGCCTGAATTGGATTCCAGCCAATATGTTCCCAGTGTTTCTTTGGTTTCTGATCTTTCTCAAGATAAGGCACCGGATGAGCGAAGAACGACATTTGAACCTGTCGTCCCCAGTCCCAGTTATTGACGATGTTCTTTCCTGTTTTGGAATCCGCTATATAGGTAATCGAGCCACCAAGCGCCAGATTTACACCCAGCTTGATAACTCCATTGTCTATGTATTCCATCTTTGACTCGTCGATTTTCTTGTTCGCTGAAGCTGTCGACACAAGTGATAACGCACAGCAAAACAACAGTATTTCGATATGTGCGAACCCTACCGTCCTCGACGCCGTTGTGACGCGCAAATCAGACTCCTACATAATGTCGGTGAGGGCCCAGGCTATGAGGCCGAAAGTGATCAGTTGGGGTCTTTGGCGATCGTCCAAGAGATAATGGATAGGGAGAATGCCTTCGCCGGTTTGGGCGTAGCTGTTGTAGGTGCCCCAATCAAGATCGACAGACCCCTCATCGATCAGGCTTTGGTTGGCACGCAGCACGGACAGGTCTTGCAGCATGTCGAACGCGGCGGGCAGGGCTAAAGCATTGCGCATCAAGAGATGAGGCAGAGTCCAGTGGCTCAGGACCGTATTGTGGACCTGGTGCTTATACGCCCCGTCTTGGGACTGGATATGGCCGTTTTTGTTTTGCCCGTCTTCACGCAGTATCGAAATAGGGACGGGATCGCCATTGGCATCTTCGCGGTATGTTTCCAGCGTCCAGGATTGGAGCGTGTCGTGCAGATCGCAGGTCATTTCGGCGTTGATCTGGGTTGCCTGTCCGCCAATATGTGTTTTCTGCTGGATGTGGTGGAGGGCTCGGTGAATATGATGCTTTTGTAGCGCTCTTCGACGATGGCGGCCGAAAGCGGACCGATAGAGGTTTCTCCGACGATATAATCGCGCCAGGGACCGTTGCGTTGTTCTAAGAGAGGGCGTATGGATTTAGCTATGGTGGCCTTGGGCAAAGGGGAGGCACCGGCGTAGTCGCAGATGGTGGCGGGTATATCCACGCCTGAGACGAGATGGTCATTGTCCTGGACATTGGCGGGGATATGACCGGGCCACCAGGCGATGGTAGGCACGCGGAAGGCTTCTTCTTCGAGGAAGCCTTTACTGACGTTGGCGTGGAAACCCGCACCGTCGCCATGGTCCGAGGCAAAGACGACGAAGGTGTTCTCGGCATAAGGAGAAGCGCGCAGCGCGTCCATGACGCGGCCGACTTCGGCATCGACCATTTCGACCATGCGATGGTACTGGTATATGTAATACTGCCAATCCCGCCGGGACCAAGCGCGTATAGCAGGTTGCCCGTTTTCTGCATAGGCGTCGTTAAAGTTGTCCGGCAAGGGAGGCAGGTCTCTTTCAACTGCCGGCGAAAAGGCGTACTTGCCAGGGCCCCCGTCTGGCATGGCAGGGAAACAACAGTCGTGCGGATTGAGGAAGCCGACGTTTAAGAAAAACGGTCTGTCGTCTTTCCTGTTGTTGAGATAGGCAACGGCCGATCGCGCGACGTTGCCGTCGTTGATCTCGCCCATGCCGTGCTCGGGTTGGAGAACCTCAAAGCTCTGGCCAAGCTCGCGTCCTGTGACATGCCATTTGCCGGTATATACGCAGTCGTACTTTTCACGCCGCAGCCACTGGCCCAGATCGGGCATCTCGGGGTCGATGGGATAGCCGTTGACGACGACGCCGTGCTCTTTGGACATGCGCCCGGTGTACCAACTGGCGCGCGAGGAACAGCACTGGGGCATAGCGCAGTAGGCTTTGGTAAAGGTGTAGCCTTCGCGCACAAGACGGTCCATGGCCGGCGTGTTGAGCCGGTCGTTGCCGAGTATCGAAATCATATCGGCGTGCATTTGATCGACGTGGATGAAGAGGATATTGGGTTTCATTGTCTGTATAGGATCCTGAAAAGTGTTTATCCCGATATGGCCGGACCGGATGCCGTCAATCCGGTCCAGCCATCAGATTGGCCCGATGAACGCGTGGACGTCATTGCAGCAAGATCAATTTTCCCACCTTGAAGCCACCGTCAGTCTGTAGCCGATAGAAATACACCCCGCTGGCCAGGCGCTGGCCTAAGAGCGGGCCGCTTTCTATGGCGTGTTCTTCTTGTCTTTCCGTCCCGGCAAAGCTCCGACCTAGTCCAGAATCAGTTGATTATCAAGGAGGTGATGGGACAATGCTTTCCTCGCCGCAGGCCAGTTCTTCTTGAGCAAGGCGGTCAGAATCTCGTGGTGCTGACGCATCGTCTCGATCACAATATCGCGATTCTCCGTCGCCTCAAATAACAGCCGGTAATAACGACCCTCACGGTCAAGGAAGTCCCGGATGTAGGGGTTGCCGGCGATGGAGATCAGGTATTCGTGCAGAGACTCATCTGTGCTGAATGAGGTGCTGGTTATTGCTGGAGGCACATTCAATCCGAGCATATGCTTCAATCGGCCCGCATCAAGTTTCGGCCGCGCCAGCTCCAGCGCTTTCTGTTCCAGCACCTCGCGAATCTCGATAAATGACCGCAGGTCGCCCTGTCGAAATGGACGCAAACGCCAGCCACGTCGTGGGATGTGATCGACCACCCTTTCGCCAGCCAGTCGATGCAGAATGTTACGGATGGCGGATCGGCTGATATCGTACTGCTCGGCGGTCGTTTCTTCGCGCAGATAGATCGATTTGCCTTGCAGGCTGAGCTGCACCAGATCGCTGGCGATGACTTCATACGGATTTTGCGGCGGCTCCGGCAGCTTCGGTTCGGGGTGTCTTCGGGCTCGTTTACCGCCTGGGGCTGTGGCGACCAGGCGATGATTGGTATCCCTCTCCAGCAAGCCTTCGTCGATCAACTCAGCTACCGCGGTCCGCACGGGTGTCAAGCTGACGTTGTAGTGCCCCGCCAGTGAGTTAAGCGTTAGGCGTTTCCAATAAAAAAGTCGTTCCATAGGGGCGGTTGGGTTATCTTGGGTTCCCCCAACCAGGAGAATCGCCCATGGGACTGAGTGAAGCCGAGAAAGTTACCTATATCGAAACGGCACAGGTGCTCAAAGGCAGCGACCGTCGGCAGTTTATGGCCCGGGTGGTCAAGAGTCTGGGTCCGGGAGGGCAGCGTCGGGCCGAAGCGGTGCTGGGTTGGAATCGCCAGACCATCCGCAAAGGGATGCACGAATTGGAGAGCGGCCTTCGGTGCGTGGACGCCTATTGGGCCCGAGGACGCAAACCGGCCGAAGCCCATCTGCCCCACCTGCTGGAAGATATTCAAGCGATTGCGGGGGGGCAAAGCCAAACCGATCCGACCTTTGAGACCACCCGGCTGTATACGCGCTTGAGTGCGGCCCAGGTCCGCCAGCAACTTATCGAGCAGAAAGGCTACCGGGAGGAGAGCTTGCCGACGGAAGAAACGATCCGGGTGAAACTCAATCACTTGGGCTACCACTTACGCAAGGTGCGCAAGAGCCAGCCGAAAAAAGATCCCCCAAACCGATGCCATCTTCGATCAGTTAGCCCAGATCCATGCCGAAGCGGCCCAGGATGAGACGGTATTACGCCTGTCATTGGATGCCAAAGCCACCGTGTTGATTGGCCCCTTTTCGAGAGGCGGAAAAGCACGCTTCGAGGTGGCGGCCGCCGATCACGATTTTCACCCAGAGGAGAAGCTAACGCCCTTTGGGATCTTCCTGCCTGATAAGGATGAGCTGAGTCTGTATTTCACCCCCTCTCGGGTGACCAGTGACTTCATCGTGGATTGCCTGGAGGACTTCTGGCGGAAAAATCGGGCGCGCTTCCCCCAGGTCGAAACCTTACTGATCAACCTGGACAATGGACCGGAGAATCACAGTCGGCGCACCCAATTCATGAAGCGGCTCATCGACTTGGTGGATGCCTTTGAGATGACGATTAAGTTGGCCTATTACCCGCCCTATCACAGTAAATACAATCCGATCGAACGGGTCTGGGGAATCCTGGAACAGCACTGGAATGGGCAACTGCTGGATCGAATCGATACGGTCCTCAACTGGGCGCAAACCATGACCTGGAACGGCCAGCATCCGATCGTCCAGTGGGTCGAGAAAACCTATCAGACCGGCCAACGTTTAACCCACAAAGCTATGGCGGCGTTGGAACGGCGATGGGTCCGGTGTCCGGCCTTACCCAAGTGGTTTGTCCACATGGAACCCACGCCGACTTGATGCGGAGTGCTTATTTTTCTGGAAACGCCTTAGTTGAATCGGCAGTTCCCGCCCCGACTGCAGTTGAGCGGCAAGATCCTCTTTGATGTAGGCTGCAATTGACATGTTGCTAATCTATTGTTTTTGGCGACAAAAATAAGTATATTGGCGACAAAGTAAAATCCAAGATAACGGCACGGATGCCGGGCTTTACACGGAATTAGGGAAGGGAGTCTGGAATGAACGTCGGTGTTGCTGGTTTACGTTTTGGCATGTCATGGGCACAGGTATTTGATGCCTATGATGAGACCGATTTGATGGCTATCTGTGATTTGGATGGCGAAAAACGCGATCAGGCACGTGAGCAGTTGGGCGTCGAATCGCTTTATGAATCGTTTGATGAGTTTGTAAGTGATGAGCGGCTTGATGCCGTCGCCCTTTTTACACCTGCACCCCTTCACGCAGCGCAATCGATTCAAGCGATAAAAGCCGGTAAACATGTGTTGTGCGCTGTGCCTGCGGTTCTGGAGATGGAAGAAGCCAGGTCTCTGGTTGAAGCCGCCTCTCAAAGCGATCGCATCTATATGATGGCAGAGAATTGGGTTTATGAGCCTGCTCTGGTACGTGCCCATGAACTGTACGGAGACGGGGCTTTGGGGCAGATTTATTATGCTGAGGCCGAGTATTATCATGGCGTGGAAGGGCTCAGACGGAACCCTGATGGCAGTCCTACATGGCGAAACAGTCTACACGCTCTGCAGTATCCGACGCATGGCACATCGCCCTATGTGCATATGACGGGTGATCGTTTTACTGGAGCGATGGGGTTTGCTGCTTCAGGGCGTGCAGAGTTTACGGGTGGATACGAGACAGATTGGATTCAGACCGCGATGTTTCGCACGGAGAACGGTGGATTGTTTCGGTTGAGCAACTCGTTTCAAAATGTGCGTAAGATAGGCCATTTTCTGAGTTTTCACGGCGATCAAGGCTATTTTGAGACGGGCCGGTTTAGCCAAGCGCGCACCGTATGTCATTATTCACAGGGCGGTGACAAGCAGACGACCCGCGAAGTCTGCGAACATCCGGACCTATCACATTTTGGTGAAAGTTTGGGACGTGGACACGGCAAGACGAGTATACAGATTGTTCTGAATTTTGTGGAGTCGATCCTAAATAGCACACAGCCATCGGTGGATTTGATGGCGGCGCTGGACATGACCTTGCCCGGTATTGCGGGGGTGCAGTCGGTGCGTTCGGGCAACTGGGAGGCCGTGCCCGATCCGAGGACCTGGGTTTAATTTTGGCATCGCCTCAGCACATACAGGAAGGTTTCCAACCCACCGTCTGGCCGGACGCCGCCCAATTGATGGGGCACGGGTGACGCCTCCAGTCCGGGGGCGGGCGATTGGACCTGCGCCATGCCGGAACATTGGCTCTTTGAGGGGACCGGGATGAAAAGAGGAGGGTCAAGCGACAAGATGGTCCTGGCAAAAATTGGCGTTGGGGTAGAAGCACCACCACTTGCCCGCTTGTCCTTGTCTTCGATCAAATACAAGCCGATGTTGCGCCCCATGTCTTCGGACGCAACATCGGCCCCTTCACCGCAATCAGTTCCGGCTTCGTTCGGTCGCCTTTCCAGCGCCCCTTGGCATCGCTCAGCCTTCTATTTTGCGACTACTGCACCGGTCTCGAGCAATTTGTTCAGGTCGACGTCGTGCATCGGGTCCTTGGAAGAACCGGTCTTTGGCGTTGGAAGGTCGCTCTCGACCGCCATTTTCGCCGCCGCCAGGAAGCCATCCGACCCCATCCCCGCATAGTGCACGGGATTTCCCGGCAGTTCTGTAATGGACAGCCGTGCAGCTTCATCTTTGTCCTGGCGGGCAGGTAAATCGGCCGCCGCGTCAAAGCCCACACCGATCACCGGGATGCCCTTGCTCAGGAGGCCGTTGACGATGGCGTTGGCTATGCCCGGCAGAGCCGCAGCCCAGCCCGCTCCGGCAATGATCACGTCTGCATCCAGCTTAAAGGACAAATGAAATAATTCCCAGAGATTGCGGTGGCAACTGAGAACGTGCAAAGTAACCTGCTGTTCAAATTCGCTTCCGTATGCTTCTTTCAGGAAGGCCAGGCCGTCACGGGTCTGCTGCAGGTCGGATGCGGAACCTGCCAGGATCGTAATCTTCTTCATCTCTTCTCCCTCGATAGACATTTATGGTTGGATGGTTGAATGTGGAAATGGGCTTTCTGGTATAAAACCGTATCCAAACTAACGAGGAGCCCGTTTTATTTCAATATATTCGTGCAGCAAAGCCCTATTTGTTGCCGGTGGCCAAGTTGGGTATGTTGTCTGCGCAAAGGAGCATAAGCTATGACACCGGAAGAGCGTTATCTTTTTGATCTCCAGGGGTATCTTGTTGTCCGTGGTGCCCTGCCCGCCGACCTGTTGCGCCGACTCAACGACAGCGTCGACGCGCTCGAAGCGCTCAGCGACGACAAAGCGGCCGCCCTGGGCGCGGCCAGGGCCTACCCGGTCGACAGCGTCTATGCCCAGATGGGCCAACGGCCGCCAGGGAAGCTGGGCGATTACAGCTGCAGTATTCTGCGCAGCGGGGGGCCTGCCGAGGAGGTCGTCGATCTGCCGACGACGCTGCCCTGCATAGAGGAGATGATCGGCGAGCCCTGCCGGCTCGACGCGGCCAGTTTTATGTCGCGCAACAGCGCCGGGGCTTTCGTCTTTCATCACGGCTATGCCGAATTGCTGCCCTACAGTGAATTTGCCTTTGTCGACGGAGCGTTTCGCTGTGTCAGCGTCAAGATCAGCTACGCGCTGACCGATGTGGGGACAGAGGACGGATGCTTGGCCGTGATCCCGGGCTCGCACAAGAGCCATTTTGACAATCCGCTGGTGGGGCAGGTGCCCGATCCCAACCACCCGCTGGTGCAGCCGCTGCCCTGCCAGGCGGGGGACGCGGTGCTTTTTTCGGAGGATCTGTCGCACGGGGCGGTGGAGAATCGGCGGCAACGGGTGCGGCGGACGTTGTTTTATTCGTATGCGCCGGCTTTTCACAGCGCCTGGAGGGATCTGGCGCAGGTAGCCCCTGGTTTTGCCGAGCGGGCCAATGCCAAACGACTGGAATTGGTGCAGGGGCCGGCGCCGTTTGCGGGAGCAGATATTTATGGAGCGCACTGAACACACTACAGAAGCAGATATATTCGATCTGCGCATCGGCCTGGACGAGCAGGCCATTTCACCCGAGGCCAAGCATTTCTTTGATACGGCGGGCTATCTAATTGTAAAAGATCTGCTGACGCCCAATCAGATCAGGCAGGCCCGTGAGGTATTAGGGCGGTTAGAAGGAGAACAAAAGGAAGGGCCCTTCGGAGGGGAAATCCTCCATATTATCGAGGCGGGGGGGGTGCCCGAAGATGCCATGGCCCTGGAGGCGGTATTGAATCCGGTGCGGCAATTCATCTGGGGGCAGCAGTATCGGCTGGTCGGCTCGCGGGCGCTGTTGCGACAGGCAGGGGTCGACAGCCGCCTGACCCAGGGCGGGCGGGCAGATCAGCGGGGGTATACGCGCTATCGCAGCTTTCACAACGGGCAGTTCCGCTGCTTGCTGATTACCTGTCTTATTGCCCTGGAAGATGCCGTTGATGGGGACGGGACATTCTGCGTCGTGCCCAGCAGCCACAAGGCCAATCTGCCGCATCCGTACGACAACACCCAGCTGGATGCTGTGCCGCCCCTGATCGAATTACCGCTGCGCGCCGGATCGGGCGTATTATTCACCGAAAATCTATCGCACGCCTTTAAGACCCCCAGACACCATAGGCACCACTGGATGTCCTATCAGTACGGGCCTTCCTACATGGTCAACTGGCCCGGCTGTGACCCCTCGGCGACCCTGCTGGAGCGCATCGGCAACGATCCGGCCAAAGCGCATCTGCTGCTGCCGCCCTATTACCATCCGGAGGGCGCGCAAAAGAAAAAATTGGAAAACAAAGAGAGTCTCTAATGTCAGCGCAAAAGCACTAGCCGCTCGGCTCTTGTTTTTTGGCGGCATCAAAGGCGGGATAGTCGATCCATTGCACCGCCGGATGCGCCCCACCCAGGCTTTCTGCCAACACCCTGTGGACAATTGAAAGACCGTGGTAGCTGTTGGCAAATAGCACCAGGCCGTTGCCCTGCGCCGGGGCGGCCAGGGCAAAGGCCTTAAACGGGCCGTTGTCGCCCCAGTGCCAAAAGTCTCGGCCGCCGGCCCGTTCCTGCAACCCCCAACCCAGACCCCAGGCGATGCCCGGTTCTATTTCGACCTGTGGGGCCAGCATCTGTTGCACCCAATCTGAGGACAGGCCGGTTGGCCGCAGTATCTCGGCCATAAAGTGGGCGTAGTCCGTGGCCGTGGTATGCAGGGTATAGGCGGCGTTGCCCTTGGGCAATTGACGCTTATCGACCGGTCGACCGTCCTCGTCGTGGCCGTTGGCGCTTGTGGCATTCCGCCCGTCGGGCCAAACAAAGCTGCTGTGGATCATGCCCAAGGGGCGAAAGATCCGTTCCTGCGCCAGGGTTTGCAGTGTCTGTCCGGTCAGAAATTCGACAACCTTCTGGAGATAGACGAAGCCTTCGCCGGAATAGGAGAATTTCTCACCCGGTGCAAAATCTATGGTCAGGCCGCCGTCTTTGGGACGCCAGTTGGGGAAGCCGCAGGTGTGACTTAAGGTCATGCGGCCCGTGATGTGGCGGTGGCGCGGGTCGTGGGCGATGTCTTCATAGGCCCAGTAATCGGCCAGAGGTCGATCCAGGTCCAAACGGCCGGCCTCGACCAATTGCAGGGCGATGTAGGCAAAGACCGGTTTGCTGAGGGAGGCCGCTTCGAATACTGTGTCCGCGGCGACGGGTTGCCGCCTTTCACAGTGGCACACTCCCCAGGTTTTGCTTTGCCCCGGCCGGTGCGCGTCTAACAAGGCCAACGACAGGCCGGGGATGGAACCCAGTTCCAACCAGCGTTCCATACTTTGATACAGAGTCTGGACGTCTAAGGTCATTTCGCACACGCCGCTTTCGAGGATAAAATGCGCCCTATAGTGCGCCGATTGTCGGCCGCACCGGCAGCGCCGCAGCAAATTGCGCCACGCTCTCCCACGGCGCGGTAAGACCGTGGCGCGAATCCACCGGCTGCAGCTGCCGATACCGCACGTGCACCGTGCTCCGGGGCCGCTGGGTCTGGCGGACCGTGCCGGCGTGGTAGCTGCTGTTATTAAAGACCACCGCGGTACCGGCCCGGCCATAAATATTGACGCCCCCGACCAGCCGACTCAGCTGGCGCCCGTAGGCGTCGACCCAGACCGGCCGCGCCGGATCAATATAGCCGACGCCGGCATCGTCAATCCGCAAGGGGCCCGCGCCGTCGTCCTTTGTTTTGGGCAGCCGACGCTTGGTTTCAGCGCTCTCCGGTACAATACTGAAACAGTGGCTTTCGGCATCCACATCCGACAGGTAGTAGATCACCTGCAGCGACGGCGCAAAGTACAGATTGTCGTCGGCTCCTGCCACGGTGCCGCCGTCCTCTCGGTGCCACACCCGCGTCACGCAGCGCGGCTCCCCCCCGTCGTCCTGGGGCAGCTCCGCGGCGCAGGCCTCCCGCTGCATATAGCTCAGCCCGCCAAGTTGGGCCCCTGGACCGAGGATGCTTTTAACCAGCGGCGCGATAGCCGGATGGTGCGCCAGCCCGTCCACCGCCTCTGTTCGCTGCATCAGTTCCGGCGCGTCACAGCCCACGGTCATATGGTAGGGGCGGCGCCCCGGATCCCATTGCCGCGGGTGAGCGGCGCGGTCGGCGTCAATGCCCGCATTGACCGCCGCCACTTCCCCATCCGTCAGCGCCCCGCCAACTACCACATAGCCGTTGTCGGCGAAGAATTTTAGCTGCTCATACATGGTCATCGTCTTTCCCTTTCCGACGCGGCCAACTACGGTGCCGGTACCACTAATCGCCAAAATTCCAGACACTGAGCGCGGTCTTGCCCAAGATCCACGCCTTATCCTCGTCGCTGAGGAAATCCATGTGCTGGCGGAACAAATCGAGCGCCGGACCGTAGCCTATATCTGTATCGCGCATCACGTGGGGAAAATCCGTACCCCACATTAGCCGTTCCGGTCCAAAGGCCTCGTAGATCTTTTCGAAAGCCCCGTGGGTATCCTTAAAGGGATAGTCCTCTTGCGACTTGTGGCCCTGCGGGGTGAATTTGACGTAGACGTTGGGATATTGCGCAAACTTTAGCACATGGCCCAACAGCGGCGCCTCGTCCCCCTCGTCAGTCGGGGCCCCACCGATATGGTCGAGCACCACCTTAACGCCGGGGTAGCGCGCCACAATCGGCTCAATGGCCGGCTGCTTGTCGGCCGGGCCAAAGCTCTGGAACAGCGCCCCCACCTCTTCGGCCTTGCGCCAGATCGGGTCCTGGTCGGGGGCAGCCCACTCGGCCGGGTCGTCGGGGCGGCCCAGGTGCATCCGCAGGCCCGAGAAGCCGTGCTCTTTGACCAAAATTTCCAACTGCTCGGGCGTGTCCGGGGCGTGGCGGTCCAAAATCCCCACCCCCGCGAACTTGCCGGGGTATTTCTCCAGCGAATCAACGACATATCTATTGTCGTAGAGATAGTGGATCGGCTGGACAATCACCGCCTTGTCGACACCGTGGGTCGCCATCGTCTCCAGTAGAAACTCGGTCGAGCCGAACTCGTCGCTGGTGCGGCCGTTGGCCATAGGATAGCGCTCGAAGTCGTCGCTCCACACGTGCAAATGCGCATCGATAATCATATGCTCAGTCCTTTTTATGGGGAAAATCTGGTACAAAGGCAAAGCCGTGGCTGTAGTTGCCGTTGGCGGCCTTGAAGCCGGGCGGCAGTTCCTCTACTGGGGTCTCGCTGTCGCGTTGGGTAGCGCATTGGCGCCCCGACAATCCTGCAGTTATCCGTAGCGGTAAGGACGTCCTGCCTTCTGCATGTCGGCGTTGTACTTCTTGAAGATGTCGACCACTTTCCGTTTGGTTTCCGATTCCGCTGCAATCTCATCCCAGAACTCGACCGCCGCGGCCTCGACCTGCGCCCATTCTTCGTCCGCTATGCTGGTGAGCTTGAGTTTGCTGCCGTTGACACGTAATGAGGCCTCACCGCCCCAGTACCACCACTGACGATAGTAGTGAGAACTGTCCATGGTCAGTTTCAACAGTTCCTTCAGGTGATCGGGCAGTTCGTTCCAACGATCCATGTTGGCGAAGAACGAGCCGGCCCACGCGCCGGAGATGTTGTTGGTCAGAAAGTAGTTGGTCACATCCGCCCAACCGACGGTGTAATCCTCGGTGATGCCCGACCACGCAATGCCATCCAGTTCACCGGTCTGAACCGCGACTTCAATGTCTTCCCATGGCAGCGTTACCGGCACCACTCCGAATTGAGTCAGAAAGCGTCCTGCCGTCGGAAAGGTAAATACGCGCTTGCCCTTGAGGTCGGCGAGGCTGTTAATCGGTTCCTTGGTGGCGAAGTGGCAGGGATCCCATGCGCCCGCCGACAAGTGTTTTACTCCGACCTTCGAGTACTCTGCATCCCAGATTTCGTTCAGTCCGTACTGATTGAAGAGCACTGGAACGTCCAGCGAGTAGCGGCTGGCGAATGGAAAATAGCCGCCAAAGACCGCCACCTCTGTCGGCGACGCCATTGAGTCATCATCGGACTGCACTGCGTCGATTGTACCTTTCTGCATGGCGCGGAACAGTTCGCTGGTCGGCACCAGTTGATCGACGAAGAACAGTTCAATTTCCATCTCGCCCACGGCAACGCGATTGAAGCTATCGATGGCGGGTTTGATGACATGTTCGGCCAACGCAGGTCCGGCATAGGTCTGCATGCGCCAACGGATTTTCGATTGTGAATGAACCGGCTGCGCACCGGCGATCGTCGCAGCGCCCACCGCGCCGGCAGCACCGAGGAATTTTCGTCGAGATATCATATTGCGTACCTCCTACTTGTGATTGTTGCGCCCTCATGGCGGGATCCGGCAGTCAACTACTTCGAATAAACATACTCCGGTAGCCACAGAGTGATCTGCGGGAAAGCCATGATGAATCCCAGCGCGATAATCATCACGCAAACGAATGGGAAGATGGAAATATAGATGTCGCGGATGGTGATTTCAGGCGGTGCCATCGCGCGCATGAGGAAAAGGTTGTAACCGAATGGTGGTGTCATGTACGCGATCTGTGTCGTGATCGTGTAGAGCACACCGTACCAGATCAGATCGAAGCCAAGCAGTTTCACCAGTGGTATGTAAAGCGGCGCCACAATCACGAGCATCGCCGTGTCATCAAGGAACGTCCCCATGACGAGAAACGACAACTGCATGAGAATCAGAATCACCCACGGATTCATACCGAGTTGGTCCGTAAACAGATGTCCGATAGCGCGCGCTGCGCCCAATCCGTCGAATACGGCGCTGAACCCAAGTGCCGCGAGAATGATCCACATGAACATGCACGAGACGGCTAGCGTCTGACGCATCGAAACTTCGAACACCTGCTTGTTCATGCGTCGTTTCAGAACGGCCGCAAGAAACGCCGTCAGCGCACCGATGGCCGAACTCTCGACGAGGCTGGTCCATCCATTGAGGAATGGCACCAGCATTGCGGCAAAAATTGCCAGCAGCAGAATGCCTGCCCGCAGCAAGCGTAATTTCTCATCAAGTGGTACCTGCAACTGTTCGCGTGTGAGGGCAGGCCCCAGTTTCGGTTGCAGCCGACAACGGATTGCAATGTAAAGAATGAACATGGCTGCCATTATCAGACCCGGCATTACGCCCGCCAGCCACAGTTGCCCGACTGACTGACGCGCGATCACCGCGTAGAGCACCAGTACAACAGAGGGCGGCACCAGAATCCCCAGCGACGAACCGGCCTGAATCACGCCGGTGACCATGCGTTTGTGGTAACCACGTCGCAGCAATTCGGGAAGCGCGATTGTCGTGCCAATAGCCATACCGGCAACCGATAACCCGTTCATGGCCGAGATCAGCACCATGAGACCGATAGTGCCGATTGCCAGACCGCCGTTGACCGGGCCCATCCAGACATGAAACATGCGATAAAGATCGTCGGCCAGCTTGGACTCCGACAACACGTAACCCATGAAAATGAACATCGGTAGTGACAGCAGCGGATACCATTTCATCAGCTTCATGGCGGCCGAGAATGGTATGTCGGAGCCTCCGGTGCCCCACAGTGCCAGCGCAGCCACCGCGGCGACAGCGCCGATCGCGCCGAACACGCGCTGCCCCGTCATCAGCATCAGCATCATGGTCGAGAACATCAGGATCGCAATCAGTTCGTACGACACGGAATCTCCTCACCCCTGATCCTCGCCAGATCCTTGATGAATTCAGCTACCGCCTGCAGCAGCATCAATACGAAACCGATGCATATTATCACCTTGATGGGCCACATATAGGGTCGCCAGGCCGACGAACTGCGTTCCCAGTACTCGACGGAATAGGCAGTACTGGAAACGGCGCCGTAGAGCAACACGCCCAGATAGAAAATGAGCACAAAAATCGTCAACGCGTCGAACCACGCTTTGCGCTTGTCGGACCAGTTGCTGTAGAGCAGATCCATGCGCACATTCGATCCTAACTGAATCGAGTAAGGCCCTCCGAGAATGTAGTAGGCCACCATCGCGAACTGTGCGACCTCGAGTGTCCACAACGACGGCGTAAGAAAGGTTTTCGAAAAAGACGACCAGAGCAGGACTGCGCCCATCACCAGAATGCCGTACATCGCGATTCGTCCTACGCGTCGGTTCATCGAATCGACAAAACGTACGTATTTGACGGCGGCGTCCATCATGGCGCGCAGTTTTCCCAATCACAGGACTCGGAGTCAACCAGGACGACACCCCAGTGATGAGTTCCGTAGACCTTACCCAGTGCTAATTGGTACGGTAGCATCGCAGAGCAAGCAACAAAACCCATCGGAGTTCACATGCTCGGCTAAATGATGAATTGGCCACTGATGATCTCGAGCATCATTCGGCACGTGGCGCACAACTATGTCGATCAGCAGATCGTTTCAAGAACCAGAGAAGGGCCAGTACATCGCTACTCTTATGCGGAAGCACATGCACGCATGCAGCAACTCGCGAATGCGCTCGGCAAAACTGGCGTCAAGTCAGATGATCGATAGGAACTATAAAGGGCCTTTTAGGCGGCCGGGTCAAGCCGCATGGGCGACTGCTCACTCTCTTGTCACTTGCGCGCTTTTACACGGCTCCTCTGTTTAAGCTCAGCCGGCTCGATGGACGAGATTCAACCGACGGCCACTTGTTGCCCACCGGCGGCAACACCATCCCCTCCGCACTGAATCGATGACGTGGCGATAGTAGCAACCCCTTTAGACGCGGCCGCAGAGAATAGTCGAACGCCTAGCGCAGCATCGTGAAGATAAAAGAACGAGAAAGGACATGAGACTGGCGACAAAATCCGCCCCGTGTGACCGCGCGCACATCCCTATGCCCACCCACCAACTACCTTGAAGACGTGAAACGCTACTCGTCTTCTCGTCGGGACGTCGGGATCCCTGGGACGCCCGCAAATGCCAGCACTTGTTGCGGCGCTCAGGCTTTGGCGCCTCCTGGGACCAGGTGCAGGCCCTGCTCAAAACGGAACCCTCCGAGGCCGTGGCCCAACTGGTGACCCAGGCCCAGGTCCCCCCCGAGACCGCCCCCCCTTTTGGTGGGATCTGACCGAGCCGACCGACTCGGACGCCCACAGCGAGTACCGCGCCAACCTGCGGCAGTGGTACAACGGACTGCAGCTGGACTGGATGGTGGCTATGCACCAGGGCGGCCTGCGCGAAAAGATGGTGCTGTTCTGGCACAACCACTTGGTCACCCAGGGGCCGCGCTACTCGTACAATGCGCCCCTGGCCTACAACTACCTGGAAACGCTGCGCCGCAACGCCTTAGGGAATTTCCGCACCCTGGTGCGCGAAATGGGCCTGACCCCGGCCATGCTGCTGTATCTGGACGGAGCCCGCAACACCCAGACGGCCCCCAACGAAAATTACGCCCGCGAGGTCATGGAGCTATTCACCTTGGGGTTAGGCGAATATTCGCAGCAGGATATTGCCGAGGCCGCCCGAGCCCTTACCGGCTATACCGTGGACGTCAAAAATCTCCAGGTCCACTTCGACCCCCAGCGCTTTGACGACGGCGAGAAGACCTTTTTGGGCCGCACCGGCCGCTTCACCTACGACGATGTGGTGGATATCATCTTCACCGAGCGCGCCGAGGCCGTGGCCCACCATATCGCCACCAAGCTATTCCGTTTCTTCGTCTACGAAACGCCCAAAATCCGGGTGATAAAGGAGATCAAAGAAGAGCTGCTGGCCGCCGATTTCGAAATTGCCCCGGTGCTCCAGGCACTGCTGGGCAGCGTCCACTTCTTTAATGGGGAATACGTCGGCGCCCAGATCAAAAGCCCGGTCGAATTGCTTCACGGACTGTACTTCCACGGCGACAAAATGCCCACCGACCAGGACAATACCATCCGCCGCGCCGCCAATCTGGACCAGGACTTGCTCAATCCGCCCAACGTGGCCGGCTGGCCGGGGCACCGCGCCTGGATTTCGACCCAGACCTTTCCCCGCCACTGGTCCTATGGCCGATCCTTCATCTACGACCAGAAGGCCGGCCGGCCGGATATTGTCGCCTTGGCCCAAAAAATGCCGGCACCCCACGATCCCACTCGCCTGGCCCTGGATCTGGCCCACTTCTGGCTGGCGGTAGACCTGCCCCAGAACGAGCTCGATAAGCTGCCCCAGATTATGCTGGACGACCTGCCCGAGGACGAATGGAATATCGCCCACTCGGGCACCACCAACAAATTATTGGCCTACTTCAACTATATTGTCGAGCTGCCCGAATACCAGCTCAACTGAATTCTCTTTGAGGCGCCCTTATAGAAAAAAAACGCGGGATATCGCTGGCCGACGGCCGCAGCCACAGCCAGGACCACCAGCTGTGGACCCGGAGGGATTTCCTCGCCCGCTTGGCCCTGGCCAGCGTCGGCGGCGCGCTGACCTGCCAGAATACGACGGTACAGGCGGTGGAGAGTTTTTCGCCGCTGGCCAAAATAGCCGCCGAAACCGAGCGGACCCTGGTGCTGATTCAGTTGGCCGGCGGCAACGACGGGGTCAATACGGTAATCCCCTACGAAGACGACCAGTACTACAACCGACGCCCCTCCCTGGCCATCGACAAAGCCAATGCAGTCCGCCTGGACGACACTATGGGCCTGCACCCGTCCCTGGAGCCGCTCCAGGGCCTGTGGGCCGACGGGCGCATGGCCGTGGTCCAAAACGTAGGTTATCCCGATCCCAGCCTATCGCACTTTCGCTCCACCGATATCTGGACAACAGCCAGCCATTCGGATCAGTATCTGGAAACCGGCTGGGGCGGACGCTTCCTGGAGGAACAGTACGCCGACTTCGCCGAGAATCCGCCCGAGGCACCGCTTGCCGTGCAAATTGGCGGCTCTTCGTCGCTGCTGTTCCAGGGCCCCAGCGCCGATATCTCCATGACCATGGCCAATCCCGAATCGTTCCAGCGCCTGGCCAGCCAGGGCCTGCTGTACGATACCCAGCGCCTGCCGCGCACGGCCGCCGGCGAGGAAATGGAATTTGTCCGCACGGTGGCCAATAATTCCTTCGGCTACGCCAAAGCCGTGAAGCAGGCCGCCGATTTGGGGGCCAATGGACTCGACTACGAATCGGGCTCCTCCCTCAGCCGCAACCTGGCCGCCGTGGCCCGCCTGATCAAGGGCGGTCTCAACACCCGGATCTACCTGGTGCGGCTGGGCGGCTTCGACACCCACACCAACCAAGCCGGCGCCCACGCCAACCTGCTGCGACAACTGGGCCAGGCGGTGCGCGACTTCTACACCGACCTGGCCCTGGGCTACCGCTCGGGCAATGTGGCAATGATGACCTTTTCTGAATTCGGCCGCCGGGTCGACGAGAATGGCGCCCGCGGCACCGACCATGGCACCGCGGCACCAGTACTGCTCTTTGGCGACGCAGTGCGCGGCGGTCTGCACGGGGAGCCGCCAGACCTGACCGGTCTGGACCGCAACGGCAATCTGCCCTACCAGACCGATTTCCGCACTCTCTACGCCACCCTGTTTCGCGACTGGTTCCGGCTGGCCCCGGCCACCACCACCGAGGTGCTGGGCGGCGATTTCGGCGCGTTGCCTATCATCGACGCCACCCATACCGGCGTCGCTTCGTCCACCGGCCTGCCCTTTGGCGTTGAGCTGGAACAGAACTTCCCCAACCCCTTCAACGCCGCCACCACCATTCGCTACACCCTGCCAATCGCCGCCCCCGTACGCCTGGAGATCTTCAACAACCTGGGTCAGCAAGTCGCCCAGTTGGTGGATGCCCCACAGGCGGCCGGCACCTACACCGTGGAATTCAACACCGACCAACTGGCCAGCGGCGCCTATTTCTACCAGTTGAAAGCGGGGGTGTTCACACAAAAGAAAAAAATGACGTTGATGAAATAAGGAAAATTGTAGGCTGCCGTCGCTTGAGAGCCTTGGGTGGGCTGGCTGGAAGGCGGGTAGTGGGGGCGGGGTGGCCGGGCAGCTGGAGGCCGGGCGGGCGTCGCAGACGGGTGGGGAAGGGAAGGCCGCAAGCGGGCATCACTACCCGCCTGGAAGCCGGCCCACCCAGGGGGTGCCCAAGCGCACTATAGTGTTCTACGAGACCTTCTTAAACACCAGTAATTGCACAGGAGATATCAATGGTCTTCCTCTATCGGCTGCACGCGCTGCTGGCCGTATTGCTGTTATCTACGTCCGCCGTCCAGGCCACGGAGACCCGCATTTTGACCCTTGGTGGCGATCCCGTGCTGCTGCCCGACGACGAATTGGATATCTTCCTTTTCCCGCACCGCTTGGCCCAGCGCCCGGAGAAATTCCTCGACGCCGATCTGACCCGCGAATACGTGGTCTACGCCGGTTCCAAGTACATCTTTGCGCTGGGTCGGGAAGAGACCAGCATTGCGGCACTGAGCCCCAACGCCTCGCGGCGGCGGCCGGCCCTGGACATGGGCTGGGTTAGCGGCAATATGGGCTGGCTGGGCACGCTGGCCTGGGAAAACCCCACTGGCAACAAAGGCGCCATCGATATCACCCTCAAAGGCAGCCAGCGACGGGGGCAGCGGGACGTGGCCATGGAAGTGGAAGTGCTCAGCGTCGAGAAGGGGGATACCGGCCTGGGAATCAGGGCCTACGGCCGCCAGGATATCGACTGGATGGACGGGGCCTTCAATCTGGGGATCGCCTCATTGGCCTTTGAAAACTTAGGCGAGAAAAACGGCTTCAACCGGACATTAGAAGGAAAGCTAGGGGTGGGCCGCAATACCCAGATCGATCCGCGGACTCGCATGGTCTACGGCGTGGTGGGCCAATTGCAGCAAGTGGCCGGCGGCGAATGGTCGCTGTTTATCCCGACAATATTCGGTGGCGAATTCGAACTGTACAAGGGCGTCGTAATGCGTCTGAGCGGGGTCAAAGCCTGGGGCGTATTGTCCACCGACCAAAACGGCACCCAAATAAGCAGCGAGCCCACCGTCTTCAGCTACGGCCTGGGGGTGCGGCGCGGCCGGTTGACCGTGGATGTGCAATTCGAGTCGGATATTCTGCGCGAGAATCCCTTGGGCGGCGACAGCGACTTCACCCGCACCACGTCTATGACGCTGTGGTTCGATTGAATGGGCGGCTCAACGGATAAATGATCTTTGGCCCGCCAGAGCGATCCTTAATCATATTTCCGCCTCGCCCTCGCGAAACAAATCGATATAGCTATGGTAGATAAATTTTCGGTTCCGAGCTTGCCCAGTAAACTCCGATAAAATACCGTATTCAACCATGCGGCTTACCAGTTTATTCGCCGCAGGATAGGTCGTTCCGGTCAATTCCTGTACCTCATTTACCGACAGAATCGGATGTTCGTACAGATGTTCCAACACGCGGTGGCCATTAGCGGCGGCCCGGCCAAATTTCTCGGTGATCGTACGGCGATGAGCTTCGCGTAAATCAATAATGCGCCGCGCTGTTTCTGTCGCCTGTTGGCTCACTTCAACAAGCCCCCGCAGAAAAAAAACGAGCCACTGCTCCCAGGTCCCGGCTTCACGGACCGCTTGCAGTTCTTCGTAATACTGCTGCCTATACCGTTTGAAGTAATGGGACAGGTAGAGGACAGGCTTCAGCAGAACCTGCCGCTCACACAGCAAAAAAGTGATGAGCAACCGCCCGACGCGCCCGTTGCCATCGAGAAAAGGGTGAATGGTCTCGAACTGGACGTGCGCCAGACCAATCTTGATCAGCAGCGGCAACTCTGTCTCAGCGTGGAGAAAACGTTCGAGATCGGCCAGATTCTGCGGCACTTCATGATCTGGCGGTGGGACGAATGTGGCCTCGTGTAGAGAGCAGCCGCCTGGCCCAATCCAATTCTGGCTGGTTCGCAATTCTCCCGGCGCCAGTCTGGAACCACGGCCCCCTTTCAGCAAGATTCCGTGAATCTCGCGGATTAGCCGAACCGAAACGGGCAGATCCGCGAGTCTCTCAAGGCCGTAATTCATTGCAGAGACATAGTTTACCACTTCATCTACATCTTGAGGCTGGTCGGGGGTGAAAATCTTAGCTTCGGCAGCCAACACATCCTGCAAAGAGCTTTGCGTCCCCTCAATTTGACTCGACAGGACCGCTTCTTTGCGGACATACATGAAAACGAATAGGTCCGGATTGGGAAGTGTTTGGATGGATCCATCCAGACGACCCAGTGCCCTATCTGCCTGGGACAGCAATACTTGTAGCTCCCCAGTGATCTCGACGACAGGATCGGGCGGCAACGGCGCCGGGATAAAGGCCCGATAGCCGGTGGGTTGGGTAATATATCGCCCCGCCCGAATTGATACGGTTGAAAGTCCTTCAAGAGGTTTCATAGATAATCTTCCCTTTAATATGGCCAAACTTCTCTTCCATATTAAAGGCTGCGTTTAATATAACGCAAATGGAATTCCTTATGAAAGGCAGCGTTTCATTGAATCTTGCTTGACACTGTGCCGAGAATTTCCCTAATCATCCCTCCGCCTGCAGCGGTGAAAGCACGTTGAAACGGCGCGACGCCGAAGCCCGACTCATTGCCCAAGCGCCCAACGCACCTCAGGAGGCTTCAACTGTGTCTATTAGTATATAGGTGAATCATTCCGCTTGGAATGTCGATTATTATCGCTATCGGCCAACCACGGCTCTGTGCAGCGAGCCGGCGCCAATAGTCTGGCTCGGCAAAAATCCCTACTATATACGACAGACCCACTGCCATCTAACAGCAGCCCCTTCGCCCTCAACCACAGGAATTGCCATGCTCGTCAAATCGCCCATCCCCAAAATTGATATAGAACGCCCTTCCAAAGATCTCATCAAACGACTCCAAGGCATCGGTAGCGCTACCGCTTCGGGCGAATTGCGCAAGCTGGGAATCAACAAGCCGGTAATCGCCGGACTGTCCTCCTTCGTACCGGGTATGAGCATCGTTGGCCCGGCCATCACGCTGCAATTCCTGCCCAAACGGGAAGATCAGTATCCCGAAGGCGAGTACCGGCAGCCCGAATTACAGGTGCATCGGCACGCTCTCTATCACGCCCAGGCCGGGGATATTATCGTGGTGGACGGACGCGGCGAAATCACCAGCGGTGTCTTCGGCGAAATGATGCTGACCTATCTCAAAGGGCTCGGCGGACTGGGGCTGGTCATCGACGGGGCCATCCGCGATTTTGGCGAAGCCAAAGACCTGGGGCTGGGTATGTGGCTGCGCGGCGTAACGCCGTACAGCCATACGCAGACCGTCCAGTTCCCCTACGCCTACAATGTCCCCATCGACTGCGCCGGCACGCTGGTCCTGCCCGGCGATCTCATTATCGCCGACGACGACGGCGCCGTAGTGGTGCCCAAGGATCTGGCCGAGCAATTGGCCGAGGCCGGCGGCACCCACGCCGAATGGGAGGTATTCAGCCGCCAGAAGCTGGCCCAGGGCGGCGACCTGCGCAAATACTACCCGCTCAACGACGAGGCAAAAGCCGAATACGAGGAGTGGAAGAAGACGAACGGCTAGGTGGACGGCGAAACGGAGTATAGGCCAATGGGCGACTCTTGCCCCCGATCGGCCGCACGAGAAAATCCAGTGCACGCGGGCCATCCTGACACCGCTGCAGGAGTTGGTCGAGCACAAGGCCGCACTGGCTAAAAAGGAGACCGTATGAACACCACCGCTCCAGAGATGGATTCAACAGACGCGCCAGGGCCCTTGCTCTCGGCCGCCGATCACGCGTTTTGGCGCGAGCACGGCTATCTAGTCGTGCCCAATGTAGTACCCGAAGCATTGTGCGCGGCAGCCCGGGCGGATATCGCCGACTATCTCGGCGTCGACCTGGATGCGCCCCTGGAAGCGGCCTACGCCCAGGTCTTGCCCCAGGATCGCGGCGGTTTCGTCAATCTGACGCAGTCGCAGGCGCTGTGGGATACTCGGCAGTCTCCACGTCTACACCAGGCTTTTAGCGAGATTTACGGGACCCCAAAGCTCTGGGTCAGCCTGGATCAGGCCCATATGAAATTACCCTATCGACAAGTGGCAGGGGCGGACGGGATCGTGCAGACTTGGGGCAACGGCGGGGCCTATTTCGGGCCGGACGACCCGCGCAACGACGGCGGCGGGCTGCACTGGGACGTGCACGGCGGGGGCTTGCAAAACGCGGAGACGGCGGCGCGGAAAAAGCGCGGCGAGCCCACCGGCGGATTATGGGCGGGACCAGGCTTGCCCGATATGCTGACCTACGGGGACGGCTACCCCTGCGGCCCCCAAGGGGTGCTCTACCTCAACGACCGGGACGAGGACGGCGGCGGCTTCCGCTGCGTCCCCGGTTTTCACCGGCGCTTCCACCAGTGGCTGGCCAGTTTGCCCCAGGACCGCAGCCTGGAGCAGGAGGACGGCGGCCATTGGCTCGCCAATCATCCCGACCTCGAAGACCTCTTCGCCGAAGCGCGCAATATACCCGCCAAGGCGGGCAGCCTCGTTATCTGGCACCGGCTGCTGCCGCACACCAACGGCCGCAATTTGTCGGAGACGCCGCGCTTTGCCCAGTATATCACAATGGGATCTGTGCCCGACGACCCCGCCGAGCGGGCCCAGCAGGCCGCGCAAAATGTCGAGCGCTGGCAAAAACGAGGTCCTGCTTGGAGTGGCCCCTTGGCAGACGACGAGCGGGTCGCCCGACAACAACGACGGGAAAGAGAGGCCCCGCCGGCGGCGTTGACGGAATTGGGTCAGCGGTTGGTCGGGGCAATGCCGTGGGAATGACAGATGGGGACGTCCATGAAAGCGGAAGGGATCCGTTGAAGCGGTTTTGGGAGATGATTGAATAAAAATTAACTCTATTTGATAGATTCAGAGGGCTGCAGGAGAAAATCCTGTGGCCCTTTTTTGTACCGAATAGGACGGCGAGGAATCAGGCATTAATCTGGGAGGTTAGATTATAACTAATACATTTTATATAGCAGTATGGTGTATACCGCATAAAAATACCACGAAAATCTTGACAAAAGAATTGAAATGGTTATAATAAAACAACAGTTTAATAGATACTGTTGTTTTATTATACTTTTTGGGAAACCGACGCCAGTGCAAACTGATAAAGTCAAGATTCGAGACCTCGCCCCGATCCGATCAGGATATCAAACCCGGAAGGGCGTTCAAGCCATGCCCGAGGGCTCGCACGCCCTCCTGCAGCTTCGCGACTTTAACGAGGCGCGCACCGAGATCTATCTGGAGGGAATCGCCCGCATCGCCCCCGGTTCCATCAATGAGGATCAGGTTCTGCGCAAAGACGATGTGATCTTCCTCGCCAAGGGGGCGAAGAACTTCAGTTTTGTCCCTAAAGGCCTGCCGAGTCCTGCGCTGGCGGCCTCATACTTCTTCATCCTCCGTCCGGGCCACCGGA